>Ga0209631_10000032_pt1 | contig 155357 bp, 100 predicted proteins | sample COG_08_FD_184752 | JGI IMG/M metagenome (GOLD analysis project Ga0209631, IMG submission 184752) | Pelagic Microbial community sample from North Sea - COGITO 998_met_08 (SPAdes) (version 2) | ecosystem: Environmental > Aquatic > Marine > Neritic zone/Coastal water | place: Helgoland, sampling...
ATGGTCCAGGCGCTGGTCCCGAAGGCCCGGGTGCTGGACCTGATGGTCCAGGCGCTGGTCCCGAAGGCCCGGGTGCGGGTCCGCTCGGTCCGGGTGCGGGCCCTGTTGGTCCTGATTTGGACTCGCTTGGGTCATCATCTTCATCGTCGTCGTAATCATCATCGTCCCAATCATCATTTCCGTTTGACCGGAAGAACATCACGAGGAGGACCAGCAAGACAATGGCTACCAAGCCTAAGAGACCTGCGCCAACGTAGTAAATGGTGCCGCCTGCTTCGAAGAATCCTTCAATATTACCTGCGACCGAAATCTCGCTGTTCACGCGCACGGAGCCAACGCTGACCGTGATGGTTTGAGGACCATCGTCAAGTGTCGTGACCGTCCATTGGTCTGAAGCGATCATGGTGGTGCTCGCACGTCCTGTTGCTTCGACCTTGATGCTGGAAGGGACTGATATCTGATTGTCAAATGCATCAAAGGCACGGATTGAAACTTCTAAACTTTCGAGTTGCTCAAGTGAATCCGTTGTCAAATTCACTTCGAGACGAGCGACCGTACTCTGGGCATCAACAGTCACTTCAACCGTTGACACAGCACCACCTGCAGCATACTGTAGGGTGTGAACACCAGCGACTTGGGCCTCATAGGTGTATGACCCGGTCTCTGTTGCTATGACGCTGAGTGTCGTGACGGGTGACCCTTCTTCGGTCCATTGAACGTTTTGATCGAATTCATTCCCATCACTATCCGTCCCTCTGACTTGAATGGCCACCAATTCCCCAGCGACTGGGTTGGTGTTGGTCAATGTCGCATCAACGACGACCGCAACCCCGTTGTAAACGGTGATTGTAATGCTGTCCGAGATGTTGAATCCAGTCCCACTTATGCTGTATGCCGAAATGGTCCATTCGCCGACTTCGGTGGCGTCCCAACGCATGTTGTTCAACAGGAGTTCTGTTGTAATGTCACGAACTTCATCGTTGGCTTCATTGATTTCAATCCAAACCAATTCGCCCGAATCAATTCGGTTGCTGTCTGCGTCATACAAGTTAGACAGGAAATCAACGGAGTAATCCGCAGTCATGTCAAAGGTTGCCCCCGTGTCGTGGTCAGGGTTATTGGCGGTCCCTGTAATGTCTACTGTGTGAAGGAACCCGTGGTCTACGGTCACATTGATGGAGACCGTAAAGGACTGTATCCCGTCAAAGTACGTTGCAGAAAGCGTGTAGTGGTCTTCACTTGCGAAATATGGCGAGAATGTCGTGGCATCGCCAACCAGCGTCTCGAGGAATGTTGAGGAATCACCCATGGTCGGGTGGTCAATACTCCAATTAGCCTGAACAACCCATTGGTTTCCTTTTCCATCTCTCGCAAAGATTTCCGCTTCGATGGTATCATCAGATGTCAAATCAAAATGCTCCCAAGTTGACACTTCATCATCAACCTCAAGCAGAAGATTCTGAATCGCACCCCTGCTGACATCGATGGTCACTTGAGCAAGCGTGGTCTCATAACGTGCTTCAATGGTCTTCTCACCCTTTGAAACGGGGTCCCAAATCGCCGGTGCTCCTGGAGTCAACTGACCATCTGCAATCTTTGTCCAGTTGTCTGATGGAAGCAAGACTGGTAGTCGGTTTCCACGAACGTCGACTCGGGTGGTGTTAATCCAAACGCGGTCGTCCGCCGTGATTGATGCGCTGGAAACATTGAGTTCGAGATAGGCCATTTCTCCATGTCCGACGGTAATCATCAATTCATCAGATGCTCCTGAAACAGAGGTGAGGTTGAGCCACCATACACCGATGTGATCGGGGAAGTATTCCTGATTGATTTCAGAATAATTTCCGTTTGTGGTGGTCCAGGTTAAGTTTCCTGCATCGATGATATCGAGCGTATTACCGAACTGGTCGTAGAGGTCAGCCGTGATACCGCACCATAATCCTGCGGGTACCGTTCCCTCGCAGCCGCTAAGCTCGAAGTAGGACGGAGCACCCGCTTCAACCGTGATACTGACGTCAACAAATTCACCGGAAGCGACATCGTGTTGCACGCGTACGACGTGCGTACCAACGGCGTAGGGCTGGAATACATTGGGCATCACAGCACTCATTGAACCGTTTGTTGGGGTATAAGTGACGGCTTCTCCCGCCACGATGTTACCGTGTTGGTCAACCATGTGAGCTGAAATGGTTAGCATGTCATCGGCACTGATTGTTGCGGTCAGCGGCGTGACAACCAGTTCGGTCGGCGCTCCTGCAGTGACCGTGATGCTTTGAGTACCACATACAAGTCCGAAACAAGCCAATATGTCATGTGTACCGGTGGTGCTGGGCGTGTACAATCCGTTACTACCGATGCTTCCTGCTGTGGCATCCCACGTAATAGGCGGACTCTGCACCATACTGGTGTGATCGTACACTGCGGAGTTGAAATTCACCGATGTATCTGCATCGGTGGTAAGGCTTCCAGTAGGCGTAATGTCGATGGTTGTGATGTTGGTTGTATTGAATTGTACCTGGGGTCGATATGCCGTCGTCGTCGTTTCACCTGAGTAAAATGAAGCATGCCCGTACCCACCGTTTGCAGTGCCTATAATCACCCATGCCTGCTGGCTTGTGATGGTCATTCCCGGCGTACTTAGGTCAAACCAAATCCAGCCAGTCGTTCCAACGTTGACAACCGTTGTAGAGACTGCGTCACCGTAATCAACACCGGCTTGCATTCCCGGAGCGGTCCAATTCGCGCCTGAGGTTGAGCCGTTGAACGTAGCACTGGACTGACTCCATCCTGAGGCCAAAATTGGATGGACGCTGAATGAGACCGACGCTGCACCCTGTGCAATCGTCCATGACTCAGCGTAGAGCCCGAGCGAGGCAGAATGTACGTTTTGATAGATAGGGAAGGGGATTTGCCCAGAATTGAAACCAATGGTAAGCGAACAATTGTCTGCCCAAAGCGTTCCGCAGAAGGTTCCTGCACTCATTGTCGAATCATCACCAAAGTTTTGGTCAGGGAATTCACTGTACAAACTCGTATCCTGAATGTTGGTGTGACCGTAAGCAGCAACCTCATTGCCAGTTTGCATCAAATAGGTATACGTGTAATCGTTATTGTACACGTGATTTGGTGAACCAATGGCGAAACTCCAGCGTGACGAAGACGGCCCCGGAATGGACTGATTCACACCTTGAACCCACCACGTGTAGAGTGAGCCTGCCGTGAGGTTCGTTTCAAAGCGGAAGGTGGTGTTGGTAATTTCAGAATCTTCCCATGATTTGTACTTGTAGACACCGGTTTGGTTGGCGATGGTGACAATGTAGCCGTCAGCACCAGCAAGGGGTGTCCAGGACAACATTGGTTGAGTTTCTGGCGACAAAATGCCGTTGTTTTCATCGTACAGCACTTCTCCGTCGTTGGGGAAAGTGAGCGATGGTTGAGCGGGCGGCACGATACCGTTGACGTTGTCAACATAATCCAGCACGAGGTGAGGGTTAAAGGATGAATTTCCGTTTTCAGCGGAGAAGAACGAATGGGATGATCCTGTCGAGCCGATTCGCTGAATCATAACGGTCATCGTTGTGTTACCGTTCGCGATATTGTCTTGAGCAAGGCTGGTCAAATCCCAGTCCATCCATCCGATTGGAGTGGATAAGGTCAGGGTTGACCTCGTAATCTCCGTCGAAGCACATGTTGGGGCACTGTTCCATACCACCGTTGATTCGGTGAATCCACTGCATGGATATACGCCAAATGTGGTAGACGAAGTCCCAACGACGCTGGTTTGGTACATCCGCAACATCATCTGAGTCGGAGTCATGGCTGTTGGCCAAGGCATGGCGGAAAGGTCAAACTCGAGAAGGACTCGACTTTCTCCACTACCGCCCGATGACGTACCAAGCACCATTGTACCGGAAGAGCCCTTGTTCGTCAATGAGCCCGATGCGATTTCAACATCGGGTGCAAGTGGCAATGAACCGGTCAATGCAAAGACGGACCCTCGCGAGATGTTGACGCTATGATTGCCGTTTCCATCGTCGCTGCCTTGATCGGAGGGATTACGGAATTTATGGACAGATGACCATTCTCCAATACGGTCGCCTTGATCGGCTCGAATTCTCCAATAGGTCCAGAAATCACCCTTGCTCATGTTGCTTTCCGTGACGCTTCGATTGAGAGCATCATACTCCACATCACTGAATGTCCCATCGGAAATTTCACTGGTGGAATAGCATTCTGCATCGCTTGAAACAAAGCGTGGATCTGATGAGAAACATCCAACGAGTTGGGTCTCATTCGTTACTGTTGAGTTCCATGAATAGGTCGTTGTGTCCTGTCCTGACGGGCGTGGTTGAGACGTATCCCAAAGCGTTGCACCATCGGCTGGCACCAATCCTGATGGACCTGGAACTGCCCAAGGCGTTACCATGCGGTAGGTCAGATTTAGACGTGGACGTGTGTCGATATTACTGGCTTCGCTGCTTGCGAACTGAACGCGTCCGGTAACTGCCCCGGAGATTTCTTCAGGCTGAAGGATGACATTGATGCCGGCTTGTCCTGCTGCCAAGGCATGCTGAACAATTGATGTGACATTCAGCGCCACAGTACCAGTCGTATTGACCCAGACTCCTTCTGTTTCGGGTATTTCTGAATCTGTGGAGTGATAGGCACCCACACCTTGCCATGTGGAAGTATTCCCTGCTGGATAAGCCCACGAGGAGGATTCACTCCATGACGATATCATTTCTGAAACGGTCATGTAGACTTGGTTGTTGGAATTCACTGCATTCAATTCAAGACTGGCGTTGATGACTTCGTATGTGCCAGGCATTGGCAGAGATGAGAAATCAAGATCGATGAGCGAACTTGTTCTCAAACTTGGGTTCGAGGTTGAAATTTGACTACGCCCCACGTATAGGAACGCTGAATTCCCGTTGTTAGCGTAAATATTCCCGCTGTCGAGGTAGGTGTCAGCAGTGACGCTCGGGTAGGAGAGCGACGGGATAAATGCGCCTTCTTGTATCATGAGGGTCGCGTGGGTAGAATTCAATTCCTCACCCAGGTCATTGGGCAGATAGAAGGTGGTTGCGTTACTTCGGGGACCGAGCATACCGTTGTTGACGGGTTGTACCATCCATCGGATTTCCTGCGCGAAGGTAAGAGCAGAATCGGGCGTAAAGGTTAGATTTGTAACATCAAAGGATGTTGTGTTGACTCGAGAATCGTAAACATAGAGCCCTGCCATGTCGTCGGAGGCATCTTCTTGAATGAATAAACGCCAATCTGTGGCAGCAGTACTTCCGCTGTAACTCCACGAGAAACTTGGCATCCGGTCCGCGATGAGAGCGTGTGAAGATGTATCCCAAACCAATTGGCTTTGTGTCGGAGCTGTATTGGCGCCGCCAACCGTTGGCGTAGCGACAAAGCCATCTTCCCAAGTGAGCGTTAGGTAGGGGCGTTCGGAGGAACTACCTTCGGTCGAAGTGAAGGTGATGAGGTCGTCGGTATTGTTTGAAGTATAGAGCATAAGGGAGAGGTGAGTTTGGCCGTTTGCAAGCGCGGCTTGCACGGCTTCAGTAACATCGAAATCCATCCAATCATCATCTACACTTTCAACCAAATCAACGTAACCACCTATGTCAACGCCAATGTCACGGCCACCAAGCTGAGACCAAGCATTGGTTCCGTCATAGGTTGATGCATTGGCAGAAGTCGTCCAATTTTGCAAGACCGGGCGAACTGCAACTGCTTCTCCTGTAACCGATCCGTACTCGGAGAAAAGGCTGAGTTCTGCTCCTGTGACGCGTGCTGCTGACGGCTGAGGGATTTCACTCAGTGGGATGCGAAGGAGAGCTGCTGACTGGTATCCAGTGCTGGTTTCACCAACCGAAAGCGTGGATGAATTTTCATGCGTATCGTCTGAACCGGAACCGTTCTCGATAACATAGGTGTCAACGAAATTGGGCAGGTTAAGATGGGGAAGCGCTCCTCGGTGTTGAAGTTCAACAGAGGCCTTGGTTGCGTTGTAGACCACAGTGTTGAGGTCGGGGAGATGGAAGTGGAAGGTGTTTGACCAATTACCAATTTGATTGGTAGCAGAAACGGTGCGTACACGCCAGAAATAGGTCGCGCCCTCATCGAGATCGGTTGCGGGCGTGAAAGTACGATTGGTGACGTCAAAACCAGCATCATTCCATGAGGTGTAGGTTTCAGCATTCACCGAACCAAAGTCAGATTGTGTATCCGTTTGGACGATGAATCCTGCAATGGATAAAGACGAATTGAACGACCAGTTGAATTCCGGTTGGGTGATTGGAGTCATGTCCACCCCTGTTCCGATGGACCATGAACCATTCAGCGGCGTGACCGGAACGGGATTGGCGGGTAGAGCGTCCGAACCAGGCACATAGACAAAGGAGAGTTCAGGACGATTACTTGCTGAATCCTCCGCAGTGCTGAAGTAGGCTGTTCGAGCAGAACCAGAGCCTGCGCCGAGCATTCCGGCGATGAAGTCAACGCGTCGGTCTTCACGCATGGCGTTTTGAACCGCCAAGGTCACGTTCCATTCGACCTCATCACCTTCAAAGTAAGAGGAACCGATGGCAACGCTATCCAAGAGAGACGAACGCTCGCTACCCTTTGCTCCTGCCGTATCCCATGAATTGCTTCCATCATAACTGGACCATGTTGCGTCTTCGGCTTCCCAGTCATGTTCTGTGCTTTCCCAAACGGCGATGGTTGGATTGCCAAAGGTGGATGATGTGAGGGTCATCTTGAGGTGAGCAGACTCAACAGCGTAACCGTTTGGTAGGAGATTCGAGACGAGATTGCAGCCGAGCAGGGCGGTGATTTCAGTGCCACCGTTGAAGGTATTGTAATCGATGGTCATTTCGGAATCTCCGTCAAAATTATCACTGGTTGCGCTGCTGTCAATGTAAGTGTCCATGCATTCTGGGTATTGATTGTCGTTCGAACCATTGCCGTGCTTGAGGCGGAATTCATAGCGGTCACCTCCAAGCCAGGTCGTCTCGAGTGCAGAAACGAAGAAACTTGAGGAAACCCATTCGCCGTAATGGTCGTTGCTGTCAACGGTAGCCATACGCCAGAAATACATGTTCCCGACATCCAGCGTGAGCGCTCCGGTCAGGTTCAATATGCCGTCAGTAGGGGCGAAATCATTGTCGGTCCTGGTATCAATTCTAAGTTCTCGTAGTCTGAAATCCTCATCTGTCGCCAACTCAAACACAATGTCGTCCGAGGTCGTAGGCGCTGTCCAGTTCAACGAAGGTTGGGTGTTACCTGAGAGGTTGTGTCCCGTTTGATTCCAAACTGCAAGAGCCTCATCGGGCGCTGTTAGAGAAACAGGAGATGGTGCAGAACCGCTACCCCATTCGTATGTGATGCTGAATGAAGGAGCATCGGTTGAGACAGCGGCTTCAGCAGAATGGAAAACGATGCCTTCTCCGTTGGTGTAGCCTTCGAACTTACCTCGAACGGCCAGCATCATGTCCAAGGGTGCTTCATCCCCGTTGTCGAGATAATTCTGAACTGCATGGTCAAGGTCAAACGTGAAGGTGTCAGAGGTTTGGTTACCATCAGCCAAAGCGACCGTTGCCGTTCCATTGGAGCGCCCACCATCGTACCACTGGAAACCGTTAACCGCCATTTGGTTCCATGTAACTTCATCTTCATCCCATAATCCCGATTCTTCCATACCGTGAAGAGAGACGATTGGGTCCCCGGTGTAAGATGAGCGCGTGATTTTCAAGTCTGCATTCACGATGGTCAGGTTGTCGTGAAGACCCAGTTGATTGAGTGATGTCCGCAGATGGATAAGGCGTTCTTTGCTTGAGGTCATGCTTGATTCAATCGTTGTGTCGTCGCCATAGGTGATCGTTTTGCTGGTTTCGCTGACAGAACTGTCTTGGAAGAAGTCTTCGGCAAGGCCTGTGTCTGTGGGGTCCATGGTCATCGTTGCGGTTCCATCACCGTTATCCACCACATTGAGTGTGGGGAGTAAGAATGATGTTGTATCCCACTGCCCCCATTGGTCGTTGCTATCAACGGCACGAATACGCATGTGCATCGTGCTTCCGTTGACTAATGCAACGGAGGATGGAAGATCAAAAGCACCGGTGGTGCCCGTTGAAACAAAGGTATTCCAAAGAGTGGAGAAATGCCAGTCTTCATCGGTTGCCGACCGCCAATCTTCGCTGTTGCTGAGTTGGATTTCTACATCTTGCCCAGAGTTGTTAGCATAGGTGAGTCGAGGGGTCGTCACTGGCTTGAGGAGGAAATCGCTTTCCATCCACGGCGCTCCATCTGCGATGGGCAAGTCTGTCTCCACATTAGCACCTGCACTCGCAGCAACCGTTGTTGTATCCAAGACCAAGGATGGTTCGTTTCCGCTTGTCGTCGTTTCAGAGAGATCACATGTATAGGTGGCACCCAGTGATGAAACGATGATGGAGACATAGGAGGCATTGGTCCGTGCTGCATTTTGGGCAAGGCTGGTCACGTTGAGGCTTAGCGTTCCGTTGCTCGTTAAGACGGTGGGGGGTTCCCATATGCCGCGATCTGAACTTGAATCGGCCCCCATCAATGTCCAAGGTAGATTGTTGGCGAAACTTGTCCAGGATGCGAATGAGCCGTTCCACATACGGTCCATACTTGCCACATAAGCGTACATTTCGGTCGAACCGAGTGCGTCGGTGGTACACTCGAGATTCACCGTAGCGGAGTGTATGGTGTCAAGAGAAGTGTAATTCATTGGGAAGCGAAGCAAGAGACGTGATTGAGTCAGCATATCATCGTCGAGCACGCCGGTTGCGGAGGTATTGTAGGTCGTAGTGGGGTTGTTTTCTGCGATGTATGTATCGGCATGAATGGCGTGCGAGGAGAGAGTCCGCTGGGGTGTTTGCTCGTCTTCGAGCACCTTCCAGCCTTCCATTGTTTGAGGAAGGGCCATATCAGCAAAAATAAACATCACGGCCAGCAGAAGTGCAGTTGCTCGTGGACGGTTGAAAGATAGGCTACGCATGGGACTCAGTCCTTACACAACTCCCCATTATAGGGACTTTTCCCTTGAACGCTATGAAACGAGGATTCGTGAGCGTTGATTCACATCCTGTTCTCGTCTTTTGGCATGCCAATGTTGAAGGAGGCTCGTCATCGTGGACAAATAGCATGAGCGAACTTTGGGTTGAGAAACACCGACCACAATCGGTGAATCAAATTCGCGGCCAAGCAGCCGTGGTTCAACGCCTCGGCACATATGCTGGAAGCAAAAATTTCCCACACCTGCTCTTCGCAGGACCCCCCGGCACCGGCAAAACGACCGCCGCAATGGCCTTGACCAAGGATATTTTTGGAGAAGACTTCCGCCAAAATCTCCTCGAGATGAACGCTTCTGATGAACGGAAACTCGAGAGCATCAGGACCAAAGTCAAGCAATTCGCTCGCACCCAACCTTACGGAGGTGCTGCATTCAAAATCATCTTTCTCGACGAGGCAGATGCGCTGACCAATGATGCACAGGGCGCACTTCGCCGCATTATGGAACAATATGCTGAGACATGCCGATTTATTCTCTCGTGTAATTATTCATCCAAAATCATTGAACCCATCCAATCACGATGCGCAGTATTCCGCTTCCGACCTCTCTCGGACGCAGATGTTTCATCCCAGGTCATCCATGTTGCAGAACTTGAGAAACTCGAACTTGGCGATGGTGCAGTTGAAGCACTAACACGTATCTCCCAAGGTGACCTGCGCAAAGCCCTCACTGCGCTCCAGGTGGCAGCCGCACTCAATTCAACGGTGAGCCGTGAACTGGTGTACGAAACTTCTGCCACGGCACCTCCAGAAGCGCTTCATCACTACTTGATGGCCTGCAAAAGCGACGGTTTCCACGTCGCTCGACGAAGATTGAGAGAACTGCTTGATCAGTTCGGGCTTGCTGGAACTGACTTTGTGAATCAGTTGCATCGTGAACTCTACAGCGCAGACTTCCTCGAAGAGGCGTCAAAACTCGCCCTCACCGAGTGGATGGCTGAAATTGATTACAGACTTGTAGAAGGTGGAGGAGAACAAATCCAATTGGATGCACTCACAGCGCAAATCGTCAAGCACCTGCGTACTTGATTTCACATTCACTTTTCGCTAAGGGTGCCCGTCATCTATGGGGATGGTTCCAGAATCCCTAACAACATGCGCACCATTACTTCCAGATTGGAATTGGCTCTTTGCTGGACTGTTTTTGCACCACTCGTACGGGCTCATCGCCAGCGAAGAATGTCTCGCAGTGCGAGCTATGTTTACGATTGTCAGCGAATCGACATGCTCTTATCGAGCATCCTTGCTGAACACAAGGATTTACTCGGCTGAGGTGACGGGTGGCTCGACTGAAAGGACCCATGAGTAGGACCGTGTGTTGGTCCAGGGGTCACCTTCTTCAGAGATATTGATGGAAATTTCATGGTCGCCAACTGCAAGGTTATCGCCTAAGAAGATGGCGAACGGCTGGTCTTGGTCGCCGTGGGGAAGAAGAATCGGGGCCGAGCGATTGTCTAGAGTGCGCCAAGTCCCCACATCGTCACCGTGCGTTGTCCAAAATGATTCATTCGCGACCAAGGGTACATCGGTATTTTGGAAACGATGTAGGACAGTAATGTTGGCGCCCTCGTTGTCAACATTGTCGGCGAGACCAAAGAGAATCCACGTGCCACCTTCGATATATTCCCCCTCCGTGAGCGTCCAGGTGTGATGTCCGTCTTTTCCACTTCCGTCTGCAAATGTAAAGTTGCCATCTTGCTCAACGACCACGCCCCAATCGCTCGAAAGTTGAGGTGCAACGATATCACCAAAAGGTGGATTCACGAGTAAAAAGGAGAGAGAAAGGAAGGTGAACGTGTAGAGGAAGAAGGATTTGAACCATGTCCCCTTGGTGTAATGCTCTTTGAAGCGCTCAGGCATCACCATTCGGTGTATCTGGGGAATGAGAATGATCATCGAAAGCGGGAGAAGATAGAGGACATCTGTTTTGTCAAGTGTGGTTGAGGGCATCAACGCGTAGCGCATCAAACATGTTGCGATAACGGCATAGGCAATCACGAGCCACATGGATGCGGTATCGGCACGTTCTTTGTTGACGTACTTCACAGGGTCAAAGGGTTCGATGCCCAAATCAGCACCACTACGGCGCTTCTTCTTCTCGTCACCACCGTCGCGCCCCTCACGCTTTCTGCGTTCGGTTTGAGCCGCCGCCATGGCCGTTTTGAGGTCCACCATGCAGGGTGGGCAGACGAGCAAGTGTTAGAACACTACGGTTGATTTTACTCATATCAATTCATCAACAAAGCGATGCTTCTTCTCCGATTTATTCAAAGAGGGCATGGCTCACCCATCGTTTAGGCCGGGGTGGCGTAGTTGGTAGCGCGTCGGACTCATAGGGCAGCCTCCAAGGCAATCGTATGACGTGCAAGCCCCTTGTGGTGTCTGAGACATCCGAAGGTCGCGGGTTCGAGCCCCGCTCCCGGCACCATACCTCTTCGCAGGGCGTGCTGCATGGCTCAACGTTTGGTGGAAACCAAGAGAACTGATGGAGAAAAGGATTAAATTAGACCGCTCGGTCTAACCGACTGGTCCAATGCCTCTCGCACGCTTTGAATCCCTTGAAAAATCCCTCAAAACGAGGATTCTGGATGTTTCTAAAGTTGAATTCTCCACCCACGGTTTCGATGGCGCTTCGTACAACAAAATCATTCAAAAAATCGGCATCTCAAAAGGCTCAATGTACTATTACTTTGAAAACAAAGAGGACCTGTTTGTTACGTGTTTTCTGGATGAAGCACTTGCAACAGGGAGTTTTGGTTTTGGAATGGATTCCTTCCCGTTGACGGAGGACAAACTCACATATTGGGATTCATTCAAGGCGGTGTCATCAAAGCAATGGAATGACGTTTTTCAGCACCCTGTCCTGATGTCCCTCATGCGTCAATTGGTTTCACTGGGAACAGATCACCCTATGTTCCGTAAGTTGAACGCAGAATGTGAGGGCCTGAGCGAGTATGGGGACATTATGGGCATTCTCGAACACGGGGTGAAGATTGGGGCAATCCGCAATGATGTCCCCCTCAATGTACTCATTCGCATGAACACCGAATATGAGATGTGGTTGATGCAAGAAACGCAAGAGGGGCGTGTGAGTGAACACCAAGTGGTCGACAAATTCTTTGAGATGTTTAAACAACTCTTTGAAACAAGAAGGTGAAAAAATGAACAAATTATTACACATGACAAACCTAGAACGGCATTACGAAACTCCCGCTGGTGTTGTCAAAGCGCTTGATGGCGTGAGTTTTGAAATCCACGAAGGCGAACGTGTGATTCTTCTCGGCCCGTCGGGTTCTGGAAAAACCACGCTCCTCAATTGCCTCTCCGCCTTGGACAGTCCCACGGGGGGAAGCTATACTTTCCTTAGCGAAGAGGTTCCTCGAAACCACTCGGAAAAGATGACCTCGTTCCGCCGGGATAACATTGGATACGTGTTTCAATTCTTCAACCTCCTCCAGGATTTGTCGGTTCTCGAAAACATCCTCCTCATTCAGGAGTTAGCCGGAAAAAAAGACCCTGGACGAGCCAAGGAACTGCTCAAAATGGTCGGCCTCGAAGGGGAAATCAACCGATTCCCAGGGGAGATCAGCGGTGGTCAACAACAGCGTGTAGCCATTGCCCGAAGTATTGCCAAAAGGCCGAGGCTCCTGTTGGGCGACGAGTTAACTGGGAACCTTGACACTGAAACATCAAACAAAGTCATGGAAGCCTTGGTCAACGCTTGCAAGCAAGAGAACATCACCTCAGTATTTGTCACACACGATGAGGGCTTGGTCAAGTACGCTACTCGAGTAATTCGTATTGACAGTGGGAAAATTATCTCCGACGAATATACATCTGCTGACGAAGAAGCGTGAGGTGAACGCATGTCAAATCTACTGAACAAGCGCCTCGCACGAAGCCTGTGGCGAACCAAATTACGACTGTTCGCTGTCGTATTGATGGTCTTCGTCGGCGTCTTTGCTGGAATTACCTTTGGAGGTTATGCTCACAATCTTGGCGGCATGTACGATACCATGCAAGCAGACGATGAAAACGGCGCGAATCTCGCAGACCTGTGGGTCGATAACCGCAGTGCTCTTTGGACGCCAGAAGAGGTCACTTCATTCTGTACAGCGTTGGAAACTGCGTGGGATTCTTCATTACTCCCTCGGTCTCTCGATTCTTGTGAGGGCCGAACGATAACACAAGGCGCGATGTTTCACACCAACGACACCGGCCAGCACATCATCAACTCACTATGGCACGGCATTCCTGAGGATGCCAACACCGATCGTGTCTGGATGCCAGAGGGTCATTCTGAAGGCCGAACCGCCGTTGCTGCTGATGAGATTGTCATCGATGCTCATGTAACCGAAGCGCTTGATCTTGGTGTTGGCGATACGGTGAGTATCGGAGCGGGAAATGCAACGGCTGAATTCACGATTGTGGGCACGGGATATCACCCCCTTCACGTCCTCTTTGCGCCTGAGGGTGAATTATTCCCGTCCGAGCCAGGACAGTATGTCGTGGGTTACCTTTCGGATGCTGGAATGGCTCGTCTTACCGGTGAAGTACTTGGCACCAGCAACTTGATTCTGTTAGATGTGGAAGGTACACCATCGTTTGACCTACCTGATACCAGCGGAAATGAGGGCGATGAGATTGATGCGGTGAAGGAACTTGTAGATGCAGCTCTTGGTGAAGCAGCATTGGACGCTCGTGTCCGTGACCGAGGCCAAAATGAGCCCGTCGAAGTCATGCGACAGGATTTGGAGGGAACCAAGCGAACAACCGTCCCGTTCACCGTCATGATCGCTTCAATTGCTGCCATTACCATTGTCCTCAGCCTTCAACGCTTGGTTCAAAGTCAAGCCAAGGAAATAGCAGTTCTGCGAACATTAGGGGTCAAGCGCTCATCGCTCATGACCGGCTATCTCTTTGCTCCGCTGGGGATTGGGGGGCTCGGATGTGCACTTGGGGCATTAGCAGGACCAAGTGGCATGAATGGGATGTTGGATTTCTACCAAGATTTGGTTGGCGTCCCGATTGTTGAACGCTCCGTTCCAACTTCAGTCGTTGCATCTGTCATCGGCTCGACCATGTTCGTCGTGTTTCTATCCGGTGCTTTCCCTGCTTGGAAAGCAAGCCGACTTGACCCTCTAGCAGTGTTAAGCGGACAAACTGAAATGAGGGTGGGGTCAAACCTGCTAAGAAAACTCACCTCATGGATGCCAACAACGCTTGGCCTTTCCATTCGGTCAAGCCTTCGAAAACCCGTGCGTTTGGCCATGACCTTCATCGCCGTTGGTATTTCTCTGATGTTATTTGGTTCCATCCAAATGATGTCAGTTGGCTTGCAAGACACAATGATAGGGGCTCTTGAGGATGACCAAACTTGGGATGCGCAAGTCTACATTATGCCTGATGGAGAACAACCCGTTGTTGATTGGGCGGAAAACAATGCTGCCAATTATGAAATGCTCATTGAAATGCCACTTGGTTCAGTTGCTGATGCTGATGGAATAGAACGAACCTTCACGCTCGTAGGCCTTGACTCCTTTGAAACGGGCATGCGCACCGTCTCTCTTTTGGAGGGAAATGCACCCTCTGGTAATATGTCAATTCCTCAAGTCATGATGGATGAAGGAAGCATCACCTTCCTTGGTTGGAGCGTCGGAGAGCAGCAAACAGTCAGTCTCAACGGTGCTCAAACCAAGGTCGAAATCGTTGCTACATCGACGGCGGAATTGGCGAGAACAATGTATTTCCTACGGGAAGACCTCAGCGAAATTTTAGGCGTCAATGCGACTTCAGTCTACCTTAAACTTCCACAAGGAGTTGAGGTTGATTCTGCTTTAGGAGAGGCGTCCATGGGTATTGTTGAGCGCCAGACACTCCTCAACGGCATCAACAGTTTGCTCGACCAGCAGACCCAGATTTTTCAGACGATGATGTACCTTGGATTGTTGTTCACTGTTGTTGTCATGTTCAATACGATGATCATGAACGTTGCAGAGCGTGATTTCGAACTGGCTACATTACGCGTTCTTGGTGCATCCACCCGTAACCTTGGAACAATGCTTCTGTTTGAGAGTCTGCTGATTGGTATTATTGGTGGAATCGTTGGCGTTTTGTTCGCCTATGGAGGGGCGGTTGGACTGGCAGCGTCGTTCTCATCCTGGCAGTTCTTCGTGCCTGTAGCAATTGTTCCAAGTGTAGCCTGGCAGTTGATGTCAGGGGTGATTCTCATCGCAGTGGCGATGACGCCTTTCGGCGTATGGCGTCTTCGTCGAATGGATTTGGTTGAGAAGGTCAAAGACTTGTCTCAGTGAAGCGAACCCTTCATGGAGCGTCTTCCCCACCATCAGAGCATGGACAAGGTGCCCGAGGCAGGTCAGCGCGTGACGGCCACAGTGTCTACACATAATGGAGAAGTGGTGCATGAGGGCTTGGTCCTGCCGCCCTCATCTCCAAAACACATCACATTGAAGTTGGACAATGGCTACAACGTCAGTTACCCCGAAGGAGACGTGCAATCGATTGAACCTCTCGAACAACCCCCTGCGACAACGACACCCGCCATCCCAGCGGTTGAAGCCTCGTCTGACCTTCCGAGAATTCGCCTCATTCATACCGGGGGCACCATCGCTTCCAAAGTGGATTACGCAACGGGGGCTGTAGAAGCGAAATTTGAACCCGAAGAATTGCTCAACGCCATACCAGAACTTGCCCTGATCGCTCAACTTGATTCGGTCAAGATTGGCAACATGTTCAGTGATGATATCCGACCGCAGCACTGGAATATCATGTCAAAAGCCTGCACAGAAGCCTTTGAAGACGGTTGTGTTGGAGTTATCATCGCTCATGGGACTGACACGTTGCACATCACATCTTCAGCACTCAATTTTGCCTTTGCAGGTAACGGAAAGCGCCCGCCCGGAGTCATTGCAATGGTTGGGTCTCAGCGCTCAAGTGACCGAGGTTCTTCGGATGCCACCGAGAACCTCCTCGCTGCCGTCTATTGGGCTGCCAACGCGCCTGCACCTACAGGCGACGCAGGAGACAGTGTCGTGGTCGTCATGCACGATACTCAGAGCGACGGTGTCATGGCCGTTCATTCCGGACTCGCCGTTCGCAAGATGCACTCGTCGCGAAGGGATGCTTTTCAGCCGATTAACGCTCAGCCTTTAGCCCGACTTCACCTCACCGGCTCAACCTTTTCAACCACGATTACACCGTCCTATGAAGCAGCACGAAAGGCTGCAAGTGAGCGAACGGTCTCAACCAAATCAAGCACCTACGAACCGGGTCAACGACTGGCACAATTTATTGCTGGCCCGTGGTTGCATTCCGAACAGGTTGAAGCCGTGGTGAATACGGGTGTTCAGGGCGTCGTGTTCCATGGTACGGGACTTGGCCATTTGCCCATCGAGGACCCGCAGGGAGATGCCCCTGAAAACCTCAGTCTGTGGCGTTCGCTCACCCGCTGCATCAACCGTGAATTACCTGTCCTCGTCATCAATCAGTGCATCAACGGCCCCGTTGACATGAACGTTTACTCCAAGGGACGAAAGCAGCAAACAATGGGATTACTGGGCCATGGTGTAAGTTCTACGCCAGAGGCCATGATCGCCAAATTACATTGGTGCCTTTCTCAAAACAAAGACATCACCAAAGCCATGGAGGAAAACCTCTGTGGAGAACACCGCGAAAACCTGTATGAGTAAGCGCTTGAATGAAGAACCGTGAAGGAGTGGAAGAGTCGTGGATGGAAACGCTGGTCACCGTCTTGAAGAGCTTCGAGGTAAACGCGAAGCCGCACGGCTTGGTGGCGGCCTCAAGCGTCAAGAGGCGATTCGAACAAGCGGACGAGGAACTGCTCGTGACCGGATTTCACTTCTGCTCGACGAAGGTTCCTTCCTTGAATTGGACTCATTTGTTACGCATCGAACTGATGATCACAACATGTTCCTCCACAAAACACTGGGCGACGGTGTCGTGACTGGTCAAGGAACGATTGAAGGTCGCCGAGTCTATTGTTTCGCTCAAGATTTCAGCGTTCATGGTGGCAGCATGGGTGAAATGCACGCTCTGAAAATCGCCAAGGTCGTTGAAATGGCTGAACGAGCAAAAGCACCACTCATCGCCATGTGGGACGGAGGCGGTCAACGTGCTCAAGACGGAGTGAACGCACTCGCAGGAACGGGAGAACTCCTCGACCGTATCGTTCAATGCAGCGGTCGTATTCCGATGATCAGCATCGTATTGGGGCCGGTCGTCGGAGCGTCTGCACTCGCTGCATCACTGTCTGACTTCACCATCTTGGGTGAAGAAAACGGACAACTCTTCTTGTCATCTCCTCTTGAAACTCCAGAAGTCATGAGCGGTGAAGTGGATGCCGCGGGATTGGGTGGAGCCAACCTCCACGCGTCGCGTTCAGGCATTGCCTCGTTAATCGCTGAGGATGAAGAAGACGCTTGTGAATTAGCGGCAACCTTGTTGTCATATTTGCCCGACCACAACATGGCCGACCCTCCATTGGTGCCAACAGCAGACCCTGTTGGTCGGGTCAATGAACACTTGCAGGACCTTGTCCCAGACAACCCAAACAAACCCTATGATATGGTCGGTGTTGTTGAGGAAGTGGTTGACGACGGTGTGTTCATGGAATTATTCCCCGCCTACGCCGACAACATCATCATCGGCTTTGCTCGCCTTGCCGGTGCCACAATTGGTGTTGTGGGCAACCAACCCAAAGTTCTCGCTGGGTGTCTGGACATCGATGCGTCCATCAAAGCAGCACGATTCATCCGAATGTGTGACGCCTTCAACATCCCCTTAGTGACCTTTGAGGACGTCCCCGGATTCCTTCCTGGAGTGGTTCAAGAATGGGGCGGCATCATTCGCCACGGTGCCAAGTTGCTCTTCGCCTATGCTGAAGCGACCGTACCGAAACTCACGTTGGTTACTCGAAAGGCCTACGGGGGCGCATATCTTGCTATGTCGTGCAAGCATCTCCAAAGCGATTACAACGTTGCATGGCCAACCGCTGAACTGGCAGTGATGGGTGCAGAAGGCGCGGTCAACATCATTCACCGAAGGGAAATTCAAGCTGTTCCCGACGAAGAAAAAGAACATGTTCGCCTCCGTCTGGTAGCCGAATACAAAGCAAAATTCGGCGACCCCTATGTCGCTGCTCGTAACGGATGGCTGGATGATGTGATCGAGCCACAAGAAAGTCGTCTCCGATTATGCAGAGCCCTCAACATTCTGAAATCAAAACGGGAATGGTCGCCACCCAAAAAACACGGAAATATTCCGTTGTAACGTCACTTCAGACGCTCTGCCCGAGCCAATAATCCGCCTGAAACAGGTCGAGGTTCCTGCTCACCTGAATCGACGTGAGGGGCTGCAGGAAGGTCATCATCAGTTCCACCTCTGCGCCTGAGAAGGAGAGCGACCAGAATCACCAGAACCACAAGCCCACTACCGACCAACACGGAAGGTAAGAGACCAGATACATCATCGTCTTGTATTTCAGACTCGCTTCCCCCATCACCTTGTTGGGTGTCTTCAAAGATGTAGGTCACCACGATATCCCGGTCCAATTCATCGTCGTGGAGTTTGAGTTTGAATTCCATTGCACTGGATTGATTGACCGGAAGTGGAATGATGGTGACGCATTGAGCGGTCGTCGAAGATTCACTCAAGCAGGAATGGTTCGTCGGTGTGAGTACACCGTTAATCGTCAAGACACCGCTGGTGTTCAGCACGCCATCAATGTCCAACATCGACCATTGCATGGTGGCAGAAGTTCCCTCTGCAAGGCGTTGTATATTCTGTATCGATGCGACGGGCAGGTCACCCTTTGCGGTCACGAACAGGGTCAACTGATGACTGTGGCCGCTGGTGCCGTCGCTAACATTGAGCCAGAGATTGTCAAATTGACCGTTGAAGTCGGGCGCTGGAGTCAAGGTGAGGGAATCGTTGCTCTGTGCGACTTGCAGTTGTGTATGATTGTGTTCCAGTGACCATTGGAGAACATCGCCATCAACATCGTATGCCAGTTGGCTGAGTGGCAGTATGAACGCTCCGTCTTCCTCAACGGTGTAATCGGCCCAAGCGCTGGCGTTGATGAAAACCGGGTCGTCCCGTGCTTCAACCACAATTGGAATTTCAAGTTCAAGTGAAGGGTTTGCGCCATCGTCAACCGTCGCTTTGAGTACCGTTGCACCGTTGGCATGTTCCAGTGGAGTGAGTGTAATGAGGTCACCCTCAATGAAGTAGCGAACGGGTCCTTGAGTCCCAGTAGCCATCCCGTCAATGCGGATGATGAGTTGCTCACCTTCGGGGTCTGAAACCACTTCTCCCAAATCGTAAGCAATGCTTTGTCCGTCCTCAATCAGTTGTTGAATCGGAACAGTTCCATTTTTTTCAACGGGATCGTCGACCGGCGTAAGATAGACTCGTAAACTCGTATTCCGCTCATCCAAGATTGCTCCGTCACTACGAAGTTCAACCTCCAGCATGCATTCACCCTGCCATTCCTCGTCAAGTGCATGTGCCACACTAAAGGAGGAACCATCCGCTGCCAGTTCAACAGAGAAATGGTTGGCATCATCACCGGTTAACATGGCAGAAATCACCCGAACAGGCTGGCCGTCTGGGTCAACGGCAATATCGCCGACCTCCATGGTCGTAGAGCCGCGTTGGGGGAGATAAACACCGGGTTGAGGATAGATCAATTCAATGGGGGTATTGGTCCGCTCAACGAGAGTTCCCGTTGTGCTAGGCGCGCCCTCAACGCTGACCCTCAACCATGCTTTGTGCGTTCCTGGTGAAACTGGAGCCATCGGATAGGTACACGAAGCGGTCGCATTCGCGTCTAAACTTCCGTTGGCTTGCCACGAATGACCTTCCCACCCACAGCTAACCTCAACATCCCATGATGCATTCAGTGCATCATAAGCATCGCCGTTGCGAAGGGTCCAATTTGCGGATAAGACCAATTCCTGCGTTCCGTTAAGTGCTACGGTAAGATTGTGAGAAGAGGTGAAATTGGTGAGGAGTAAAAAGTCGCTTCGCTCGAGGTCCTCGTCGATATAGGCACTCCCATCGCCGATGGTCTGTGGGCTCTGTTCTCGATTGAAGGCATCTCGGAACCGAGCGTGTTCCCCGTGAAGAACCGTATCAAAGTAGGCGATGAGATGGTCCGAACTCACCTCAATCTGGGCCGACTGACTTATTGTTGGGTCTCCATCGTTCTCAAAGAAGGAAGTGGAATCTTGAAACTGATAGTGGTCGGCTCCAAGGAGATGCATCCAATGCCATGCGATGCCACCGGTATCTTGCACACGCTCCATCATTTCTTGGGAAGGTGCAACTTCATCAACCGTTCCGGTGATGAAAAACCCGGTATTTGGCCTCACAAACTCGACGTCTGAAGTGACTTGATTCCAATCAAAATTAAGCTGGAATTCACTCAGGTCGAGGCCGAGGCCGAACAGGGCACGTGGAGGCTGAACAACATCGCTGCGTGTGCTCAACTCCCAAAGTGGGTACGCTGCGTAGGCGGCGGCTGCACCAGTTCCATGACCCCCAATGCCCCAATGGGTGAGGTCAATATTCCCTGCAGAACCGAGAACAAAGAGGTTGGTTTGATTTTGCTGGACCATGATTTCTGTGATATCCGTCAATCGCTCAAGCGTCTCTTCAACATCAGTCTCATCGTCCATTGGAGTGGTCACCATCACAATAAAACCACGTTGAGCGAAGGGTTCTGTCATGAGCGTATAGTCGTTGATAGATTCCCCAGAATCTCCAATGAATACAAGCCAAGAAAACGGACCGTTGCCCGCCATGTCCTTGTCTTCACCATCAGCCATGGCAGGATAGACCATGCGAACCTGAGGTGAAAAGGGACCGTCAAGATTGAAATCGGTCCAACCCACGGGGAAATCAACTCCAGTATGCGCTTCTTGGAAATTTTGGTCTTCCTCCATTAACGCCAGTGCATTGGGGAGAAGGAGAAGACTGCACAACAACAGGACCAATCGTTCTGCCTGCATCAACACCGCCCCATCTCCATGTGCTTCATGTCAAGTGATAATCTTAGAGGCTTCCCTGTCATGTATAACTTGCAAGGGTCATTTCTGCCTCCACCAGTCGTGTCAGCAAAAGCGGGAGCGAAGGCAAATGTTGGGACAGTTCCGGCGCCCAGAGTTGGGACCAACAGGCCAAATGCTGAGCGACCAACATCCATCTCCCGTTGAGAGTGGGCCCGATGAGTGCCCTGATGCGGGAATCATAATCTCCTTGCATCGGACGATAAGCAGAGGTCACAACCAACCGACCGTTCTCCTCCTTCCAAGTCCCATCAAAATCAACGATCACATCGGGGTTTGCTTCTGTGAGACTCTCGTCCCATGGGCCTTTTTCGAGGCTTCTTCTGCTTTGGAGTAAATGGAGATGTCCCCCTTCACGCGCCCAGGCAGAGGCTGTGGAACGGGCGGCTCCACCCCCTCCAACCAGGCCGACTACGTGCTGCTCGGGGTCTATACCGTGATGGAGCAGAACAGAGATCACACCTTCTCCATCAAAGCCGCAACACCACCAACCCTTACCGTCCCAGCGCAAGGCATTGACGCTTTTTGTCGCCATGGAATCATCAAGGCACATCACAGCACTGGAATCCAGTTGATGTTTCAACGGAGCGGTGAGGTTGACCCAAATTTCCTCGTCAAACATACGCGTGGGTAAGCCGTTGAGAGGAACGGTTCTTCGCTCAACCAAATGGGGGTAATCCGTCGAGAGATGTGGGTCTTCAACCTCAACCAAAGCAGCGGCTTTTACCGCTTTTTCAAGAAGAGCCTTGGTCCTAAATTTTCCAAAAACCGCCTGAGAGTACAGCCAATCAATGGGGGCTGGAACGGCTCCCGCATAACCCCACGCGAGCGCATCATGAATCGAAGCAACGTCAACAAGTTCCATCGTAAGAGCCTTCTCTTTACGGTACAAACCCAAGTGGTCAGCCACCAAAGCCGTCAACAGCGGCGATAAGCTGTGTTCAACGGGGGTGCCAGCAATCCCGTATCGTATCGCTGCCATGGTACAGGGAGGAGGACACAACCCAAAAAGGCGACGAATTGAGGCTTAACCTTCAAGAGGGAGGAAGTCTTGGTAGAAGTATGGGCAGAGCAGTCGGAATGATGACAACCGCACTGGGCGCATACATGACCTTCAAAATGTGGGCTGAATTTCAAGACGCTCTGGGCGAAGAATTCGGAGGGGCATGGGCAGTCATTATCGCCACCATGACCTTTCTCATTTACCAGTCAAATAAGAACGATAAATCATATGAGTCCTCGATTGGTGAAATCAGCAGTGCACCGAACCTCACCAAGCAAGCAATGGAGGCTGAAAATCCTCAACCACTCGCCTTCATCGCAGGAACATATTTGTTAATCATCGTGATCTTTGAACTCCTTCTCGGCCTTGTTTGAACCGGTGTTGGCATGGCCGGCTTGATGGAAATTTTTCTCCTGAAAGAGCGGGTCAACGGTGAACGTGACAATATTTTCATGATTCTTTTTGAGAAGGCGTCCATTCTCATCGCCCTTCTCCTCATAACGCTGCTTGGCGTTGCTTTGGAATTACCAGGCTGGGGCGTCGCTGTTTTGTTGGGAGCCTCTTTGGGACCGGTTGTCTACGGTCATTATTACTTCATATACATCCGGCCTGTCAAAAAGAAGCAGAACCTTGATGGTAACGGAAAGCGGGCAAGTGGTAAGGGGAAGTAAGATGGTATTGGGATTTGGCACAATTTTGGAGTACTTTGGACTCGGCGACATCACGGGCGTCGACGTCTTTTTCGCAGCAATGGCAGTGATCGGTACCATTCTCTTCATCATTTATTTTATTCTCGTGCTCATCGGTGGCGTTGCGGATGGAATCGCAGACTCCATTCCGTTTTTGGATGTCAATCTAGAGATGGATGCGGAAGGCGTCTTCCATATGCTGACAATTCAAGGACTCCTGAGTTTCATGATGATGTTCGGTATTTTCGGGCTTGCAGCCTCACAGGCTGACCAAAACTCCATCGTTGCAATCCTTGCAGGAAGCATTGCTGGTATTGCCTCTATGTGGATTGTTGGAAAAGTCTTCCAAGCCGTAGCCAGCCTCGAAACTGACGGGACGGTCGTGCACAGTGAAGCGCTCGGAGCCAAAGGAACCGTCTACCGACGAATTGAGCCCGGACAAACCGGGCAAGTTCAAGTTGAGTTCCAATCCGCTCTTCGAACTTGCAACGCTGTTGCAGAAGATGAAACAATGCGCATCGAAACTGGCAAATTTGTGACGGTTGTAGGTAATATCTCTGAGATGTTGATCGTCCGCCCGCTCAGTGTTGCCGATGCCATTGTGCAAGAAGAGTGACATCTCATGCCGTGTTAAGTATCTTAAAGGAGAAGCAGTGTGCTCAGAGCATGGCAGAGACTGGAGCAACACTTGTATTGATTGGAATCGCACTTTTCGTTGCGGTTGTCTTAGGAACAGTTTACGTGGCTACGAGCCGATACAAACTCGCGCCTGCCAACAAAATCCTCGTCGTTTACGGTAATACCAAAGGTGCTGGTGCAGCAAAATGTTACCACGGTGGAGGTAAAATCGTCTGGCCACTGGTCCAGAATTATGCTTTCCTCGACCTCAAGCCGATGACCATCAACATCAACCTTGAGCATGCACTTTCTCTTCAAAACATCCGTATCAACGTTCCATCGACCTTTACCATCGGTGTGTCAACTGAACCCTCAGTGATGCAGAATGCGGCCGTTCGCCTGCTCAACTTGGGCCAGACTGAGATTGAAGACATGGCCAAAGAAATTATCTTTGGACAACTTCGTTTGACCGTTGCTTCGCTCACAATTGAAGAAATCAACAACGACCGTGAGGCCTTCTTGAGCCAAGTGGTCAACAACGTGGACGCTGAATTGCACAAGATTGGCCTCTACCTCATCAACGTCAACATTACCGATATTACTGACGAGGCCGACTACATCAAGTCCATTGGTGCAAAGGCAGCAGCAGAAGCCATTGCATCGGCTGACGTTGACCGTGCTAACGCAACTCGCCAAGGTGCAGTTGGACAAGCCGTCGCAGACCGTGACCGTGAAATTGAAGTCGCCAAGAACGAGGCTCAATCTGACAAAGGACAGAAGGAAGCCGAAGCAGACCGACGTGTTTTCGTTCAACAACAAGAATCCAAGGCGGTCGAAGGTGAGAACCTCTCCCGTGCCGAAATCGCCAGCTACAATGCGGACCTTGCTGAAAAGGAAGCAGAAGCACACAAGCGTTCAGAAGTTGCCAAGCGTAACGCTCAGGTTGAAATCGAGAAGGCCCAATACGAGTTTGAGGGTCAACGCCTGCGTGCTGAAGAGATCGCTCGAGAAGAGATTTCCAAGCAACAAATCGAAATCGCTGCAGAGGCAGAGGCAGAACGCCAACGCCGTATTGCACGAGGTCACGCCGATGCTACCCTCGCTGCCTACAACGCAGAAGCAGAAGGTCAGCGTGCTGTCCTTGAAGCCAAGGCCGAAGGATATGCCAAGTTGGTCAAGAGTGCTGGAGGCGATGCAAAAGCCGCTGCTACACTTTTGATGGTTGAGAAGATTGAAGAATTGGTCGCTCGACAAACCGAGGCCATTGCGAACTTGAAGATTGACAAGATTACCGTTTGGGATTCAGGAAACAACGCCGAAGGTGGCGGCTCGACTTCCAACTTCGTTTCTTCTCTCATGCAGAGCCTACCACCCGTCCACGATGTAGCCAAGATGGCTGGTGTTGAACTCCCAGAGTACTTGGGCGCAATGAAAGACGAGTGAGCATGACCACCGCTGGCTTGCCAGGGTGTGAAAACAGCCCTCAGGCACAGAGATGAGGCGAGGGTTTCAAAGACTCCGTGACACGCAAAGGGCTTCATGACCACCGACCTTGAGATTGCTCGCTCGGCTAAAATGGAACCCATTGAAGCCATTGCGTGGAAATTAGGCATCTCTGCACATGAGATTGTACCCATGGGTCAAGGTGTTGCTAAAATCACATGGCAGGCTCTCAAAGAACGCTTTTCAAAGCCTCAAGGTAACCTCGTGCTCGTCACTTCGGTGAATCCGACACCCTTCGGCGAGGGAAAGACGGTGACGACCATTGGACTCACTCAGGCGCTGTGTCACATCGGCCAATCGGCAACCTGTGTCATTCGGGAACCTTCGATGGGGCCCGTGTTCGGTATCAAAGGAGGAGCTGCTGGTGGTGGCCATTCACAAGTTCTCCCCATGGAGGACATCAACCTCCACCTTACAGGAGACCTTCATGCGGTCACTTCTGCTCACAATCTTCTCTCTGCTCTCATTGACAACCATATCAAGCACGGGAACGAAGCAAAACTTGACCCAACTCGGATTTCATGGCCCCGTGTCATGGACATGAACGACCGTTCGCTTCGACAAATCGTAATTGGGATGGGAGGTCCGGCGAATGGCCATGTAAGAGAAGACAGATTTGACATTACAGCAGCCAGCGAAGTCATGGCCATTCTCGTTCTTGCCAGCGATTATGCTGACTTGAGAACGCGTTTGGGTGAAATTGTCGTGGGTACATCCACCGAAGGAAACCCCGTGAAGGCAAGCGAAATCGGTGGATCAGGAGCCATGGCATTGCTGCTTCGACAGGCATTCCTGCCCAACCTTACACAAACTCTGGAAGGCAATCCTGCGTTCATTCACGGAGGACCATTTGCCAACATCGCTCACGGGAATTCAAGTATTATTGCAGACCGAATGGCGCTTGCAAGTGCTGATTTTGTTGTCACTGAAGCCGGGTTCGGTTCAGATATGGGAGCGGAGAAATTCATGCACATCAAAGCAGCCACCTCAGGAAAAGCCCCCGACTGCATCGTGATGAATGTCACGGTACGTTCCATGAAATTACACGGAGGAGCCTTCGGTGACCGTGGAGGAATTCGTCCCGATAAGGCAACCCTTGAGGCTGAAAATGTTGAAGCGACCACGATTGGAGCCAAAACAAACCTTGACCGCCACATTCGCAACATGGCCGCCTTTGGAATCCCAGTTGTTGTTTCCATCAATCGATTCACATCGGACACAGACTCAGAGATTGCAGCCATCGCTCATGCTGCCCAAGAGAGCGGTGCTTCATCGGTCTGCATCACTGAAGTTCATGCAAAGGGAGGCGAAGGTGGTGAAGACCTTGCTCATGCCGTGGTAAGAGCCGTACAGGATCATGTTGCCGCAGGCCGCCCCTTCGTGCCCCTCTTCACTCCGGAAACAGACCTTCTTGCAAAGGCCGAATCCATTGCCCATCGTTTGTACAAAGCCGATGGCTTGGACATCACCGCCAAAGCACAGCGTGAATTGGACCGCATCCGTTCATGGGGCTACGGGCATCTTCCCATCTGCATGGCGAAAACGCAATACTCGTTTTCTCACGACGCGAGTCGCTTAGGTGCGCCAACGGGATTCACCATTCCTGTACGGGAATTCCGCCTCAATGCTGGCGCTGGTTTCGTCGTGGCTGTATTGGGCAACATGATGACCATGCCGGGATTGCCCAAGCGCCCAGCTGCCCTCGACATGGACATGGACGAAGACGGCAACCTCATGGGCGTCTTTGGGTGAGTGAATGAAGATTCTCAAACGGGACGTGCACGAATGGCGTTTGCGGGTTGAAACCCTTGACGACCTATGGGTGCTGGCTCGTCTCGCTCGACGAGGGATTTCTGTAGCCATGCTTGGTGAACGGCGGGACCAAACAACTGGAGGTGACGAGGGGGGTCGGTCAAAGCAGGCAGAACGCAAGAAAATGTGGATTCAACTTTCTGTCCAGACCTCTGAACACCAGTCCTTTTCCGATACCCTGCGCGTTCACGGCATCATTGAAGAAGCGCCCATCGACATTGGAATGCACCACACGCACATGGTTGAATTACGCGACGAATTGGTACTGTTAAACTCAAAGGGGTTTTCAGCGATGGACCTTCAACTCTTGAAAGAAAGTGAAGCCGCATCCAAGCAAGGCCGGGTGGCTTTGCTGGTGGTCGAAGGGGATGAGGTGATTCTGTATTTCATCACCGCCCGTGGGCTCCGTGAAAGTGCAACATGGACCATGCGGGGCGGTGGGAAGCGAGGAGACCTACGGCAACACGATGCGATCGCATCGCAATTCCGAGCGACCGTTGTGGACGGATTAACTCAACAACTTGACGATGCTATGCCGTTGGTCGTCTGCGGTCCGGGGAGAAACCGTGACCGAATGCTCGATGATTTACGAAGCGCAGGACACCAACGCCCAATGGTTTCGGTGGGAACCAGCATGGGAGGGCGAGGGGCCGCCAACGAAGTGCTGCGTGACGGTCTTGCTGGTGATTTGCTGGCTCAGCATCGCATGGTTCAGGAAATCAATTTGCTCGAAGAGGCATGGACGAGAATTTCAACCGACGGGGCAGTAGCCTACGGCAGCCAATCCCTCAAAAAGGCGGTCCAGGAAGGTGCAGTTGAACGACTGCTGATTCTTGCCGATTTAATCCGTGATGACACCAGTTCATGCGATGGAACTCCCTGGAGCACCTTGGTTGAACAAATTACTGCGTTTGGAGGCGATGTTATTCAATGCTCAACAGACCATGATGCTGGAGAGCAATTGATTGGATATGGTGGCGCAGTGGCCCTCTTACGCTACGCGGTGTGATGCAATGAACGTGATTGAATTCTCAGAACTTGGCGAGGATATACGTGCCAGTCTGCAAGGAAAGCGATGGCTCTTGCTGACGGCAGAAGAACTCTCACAAGCTACTGCTGCACTGATGTTCAGCGAATTGGAAGATGTTCTGGTCGCAGTGGATTATCGAGGACATGACGTTGAAGATGGCATGTGGGCAAGAGCGGTTCACTTGCTCTTGGTTGATGAAGGAACACCGACGTCTCAATTGCAACGGGAAACTGGAATTTCAAAAGTTGTATCTGGAAGCGGTGAGCTCACCGCTCACTTATGGTAGTGGGTCTGGAGGGACTCGAACCCTCGATCAACTCCGTGTAAGGGAGGTGTCATAGCCGCTAGACCACAGACCCATGCAGTCCTGTCGGACTCCCTTTTTCAAGAGTCCGACGAATGCGGTAACCTCAAAACAGGTAGCGACGAGCCTTTGTTAATGGATGCTAATATCCAAGCGGCCGCCGCTCGTCTTGTTCGCAAACTGAAAGAAGGTGGCTTGTCTATTACCGTAGCAGAATCCTGTACCGGGGGCTTGCTCGCCAGTACCTTGACCGACATCACTGGAGCAAGTGGATGGTTCCGTCAATCTTGGGTCACATACGCCAATGATGCGAAAATCGAGGTTCTGGGAGTCAATGCCGATGATTTGAATGCTCGTGGGGCTGTATCTGCCAAAGTCGCAATCCAAATGGCACAGGGCGCGTTAAAGGCTGCAAATGCAGACTATGCTATCTCTGTCACAGGAATTGCGGGCCCGACGAACGAAGGGAGTTCCAAACCTGTTGGGACTGTCTATGTCGGTATCGCATCCGAATTTTGGGCCGAAGCAAAACGAACTCAAATTGGTGGAACTCGGTCTGAAAATAAAAATGGCTTTGTCCATTTTGCCCTCCGTACAGCGATGGAGTGCTTTGAAGCCGCAATGAGTAGAGAAAAGGCAGAAGGTATCCAAGCAGAACTTGCTGAACTTGAAGCAGAACGAAAGAAGGCTGAGTTAGAGGCTGAGCGTGAACGCCGTGACCAAGAAGCCCGTGAAAACGCCCCCTGGCAGGATGAGGCTTGGTCGAAAGAAGATGGAGAGCAAGGCGATGAAATTGGTTTGGAAGTGGAGTGGAACGAGAGCGAGGAATGATTCCTCACTGTTGAGCCAAGGGATTCGTCCACATACCTTTTGAAGCGTCGGTTCTGTATCGTTTCATGGGTGAGCCGTGGGCAAGTATTGCGGCTCGCTTACGCCAACAAAGATTACTCGCCCCTAAATCCCTTCATCAGCAATTACTCGACCTTGAAAATCCATTGGAAGTGGTCGATGCTGCTTCTGCATTGAACATATCGTCAGGCATGCTCAACGCTGAACAATTGCAACAGATGATTGCTCATGCAAGCCAAGCAGGGCCGCCCTCGTTGCCGGCGAATGGGCAAATCGTCAACCAAGCACCCAGCGATTTAGCGCGTTCAATTGCACCAATCCATGAACCTGAACCAATCGATATCCATCTGCGCAACAACCTACCGGATTGGAACCAAGCGGATTTCTCAATGAACGCAAGTGAAACACCAAGCGACATCAGTGTACACTTCGACATCACCGGAAATTCGGTTACTGAAGGAAAAATGGCGGACATCAATGCCTGTTTCAATGACCGCTTGAAAAGCATCCGCAAACTCATAATTCAGAATTCAAAACTCCCACGTAAGCATCAAGAAATTGGGCGATTGGTGGCAGAAACTTCTCGCTATCAAGGCTACGAAAACAAGGCCGTTGCCATCGGTTTGGTCAATGAGCCTCGGTACACCAAAAACGGTCACCTCATGTGGGGACTCGAAGATGAGACAGGAGAAATGACCTGTTTGTTGACCAAACGGAGCGGTGATGACCGTGACAGAGCCCATGAGGCCATCATCGAGGCAGGTCTCATGCCCGATGATGTATTGGGAGTCTCGGGTACATTCAGTCAAACTGGGGATTTATTCTATGTTGATGATTTACACTTCCCTTTGGAAACAAAGCATGAGAAGGTGAGTTCAGAGGTCGGTGTGAGTGTCGCATTCCTTTCAGACATACACGTTGGTTCCAAAACATTCCTTGAGGCGCAATGGCATAAGATGGTTCGATGGTTCCACACCGACCCACTTGCAAAGACGATCAAATATCTCATTCTCTCCGGAGATTGCGTCGATGGAGTTGGCATCTATCCGGGTCAAGACAAAGAATTGGCAATTCCCGACCTTTTTGCACAATATACGGAATTTGCTCGTCTGCTTGAATTATTACCAGAATGGGTTGAATGCATCATGCTTCCTGGAAACCATGATGCTGTACGACCAGCTGAACCTCAACCTACCTTCGATAAGGACATTCAGCAGGATTACAACACCACGACCTTTGTAGGAAACCCCTGTGATTTTTCACTCCACGGAGTTCGATTACTCTCATATCATGGAAAATCAATCGATGACTTTGTCGGAGGTCTGCGAACGGTCACCTACGCTGAGCCTGTTGAGGCCATGCGAGAAATGTTGAGAAGGCGCCATCTTGCCCCCCAATGGGGAGGAAAAACTCCACTTTCTCCAGAACCTGAAGACGGGTTGGTGATACGAGAAGTCCCAGATATCTTTGTCACAGGTCACGTTCACGGTCACGAATGCGTTGACTTTCGAGGAACAACCTTGGTCTGTTCAAGCACATGGCAAGACCAAACATCCTATCAGCGGATGTTGGGATTCCAGCCAAAACCATGTATGCTGACCATCATCAATTTGAAAAGTCACAAATCCATTTCAATTCCTTTCGCTTGATGAAAGGTGGAATTCAATCCTTTGGACGAAGTCCCAGAAGGGGTAGAATCTCTCGCAAATCTTTCACCGTCACAACGGGAACTCCTGCATCAGAAAAAGCCTCAATGGAAGATTCACGGGTAGGGTTGAACCCAATAAACCGGCTTCCCGAAACGCGCATGGATAAATCCATCTCTGAGTCTCCAACTGAAACGCAGTCTGCAACATCAAAACCCTGCATTTCTAACAGGCGATGGATGATCTCTCCTTTACCGCTGGCATGAAGCCGACAAATCCCCTCGTCGGTCAAGTAGCCCTCGTCGTCGAAAACAAATCCATTAGCAATCCAATCGTCCACGTCCAGCATGGCTGCAATCGAACTCACAAAAACGTCAACGCCAGCGCTGACGATGGCAACATAGATTCCTTCGTCTTGGAGTCGTTGAACGGTTTCTCGAGCACCCTGCATCAGATTAACACCGGCATAGGCACGAAAGATCTCATCCTGATGGATGGGGTTCTGTACGGCTTTCCACAGTTGGATATCCGAGCGCATGAACTCAACGTCCGAGAGTTCGCCACGGATGAACCTGTTCAGGTTCAATCCATTGTCGGTCCCGAAGGCATCGTGCAACGTTCGCCAAGAACTCACAGCGTCAACCAGTACACCGTCGCAATCAAAGACGACAACCTTTGGCGGTCGAGTATCTGAGTCCATGATACATCCAGCGTATACTACCTTGAAAGGCTTCGCTTGTGTACACAATCCAACACACCAAGGAAAGGAGACCCCGAAGGGTCCCCTCTCCGAGGGACACACTCCAACCAGTGACCGAGGTCACCGACCGGCATTCGTGTAGGGCCTTCAGGCTCAAGCCTTCTTGTCGTAGCTCAAGTCATCCCAAGTTCGGAGCAAAGCACCGTCTCCGTTGATTGGAGCGTAACTTAGGGTGATAGTAGCGTCGACGAGAGGTGTACCGTCAGGTGCGTGGGTGCGAATGAAGATCGTGTCACCGGAGTTGAAGGTCGAGATTGACCTGGATTCATTCTCCGAGATTTGTTCTTTGGTCACAGAGTCCACGAAGGTCACGAATGCATCGCTGTTGGCCGGGTTAAACCCGTACACGCCGTTGCTGTCTGCAAGACCTACAGTGTAGGTGTTGAGTGCACCGGTAGCGTTGAGGTAGAACACCTTGACTTCAACCGCTTGAGTTGCGAGTGGAGTCTGGGATTGTTCAACCGTAATACGCCAGTGTCCTTCATCTGCATCGAATCCGTTGATGTCTTCAATGTCAAAGGTCACACGGGGCACGCCCTTCACGTCAGTTTCTGCAAGGCTGGAAGCCCACACGTAGATGACACCGGACAGCACGACTGTGATGGCCACCATAAGGATGGTAGCGATGACAGGGCTGACTGCAGTGTCGTCTTCGTTCATGGACTCAACTTCTTCTTCGTCATCAGCACGGCGGCTGGAGAAGGAGAGAGCGCTCACAAAGAGACCGGCGAGAGCCACTGCGATGATGCTTGGTGCGAACGATGGCACGGAACTTGCACCGATCGTTTCGACAACATCTGGCAAGTTCTGGTCAGTAGCCAAGAAGTTGCTCGATGGCTGGTTGGCGTGATTGCACACGTCAGCGGAAGCCAAGGAGGTCATGATGTTGTTACACCAGTTGCTGTCTTCGAGCAGTGGTCGGCGTTCGGAGGTCTTGGTAGCGTTCTTACCGTATTGACCAGGCTTGGACCATGGGTCGTCACTCTGCACATTGTTGATGATGGCGAAGTGAGATCCTGGTTCATCAGCTTGGAAGCGGTCTGCTGCTGTCACTGACATGTCGCAACCACCATCTGCTGGCATTCGCAGGCACGTCAGAACATCCATCTCGACCCACACATGGGTGGTGTCCTTGGTGACGTAAACATCTTCGGTGTACTTGACGGTTGCACCGTAATCTGGCACAGCGTAGTAACGAGTCTGCTCAACATCATCATGGCCGTCCGTGTGGTACGTAATAGCCAACATGTGGTCGTATCGGTATGGACCTTCATCGCCACCACCGTTGATACCGACGGTTACTGGCACGTAGGTACCGGTCATGACGTTGGTAACACCGTTGAAGTTGAATCCAGCTTGGTCATCGAAGGCATAGTCAGCAACTTGCTCACGGACATTCTCAACACGGACACCAATTTCCTTGGTTGCAACACCTTGCTCGTAGTTAGCGATAGGCATCGTCTGGTTGTCGTAGTTGGGGATGAAGGTGTTGTAATCTCCTTGAGTGATTGGTGCAGTTGGTGTGTCACGTAGGACCAAGCGGATTTGACAGTACTCAGAGCCTGACGGTCCGATTTGGTGGATACCGTTGTTGTTCAAGTAGTCAATTTCCCAGTCGTTGGCGTTGGTTGTAGCATCCTCAATGAGGTCAAACACGAGGTCGTCACCAACGATGGTCGTGGTGAAGTAGTTCGTGTAGACACATTGGTCAGTGGATTCAACCGTCCAGACGAGGTCGTCCATCTCGTGGTCAATGTCCGTCTTGATCGCTGACAGGTCGTAGGTCAAGTTCGCTGTGCTCTCATCATCTTCCATCAAGGAGATGGACCATGGGAGGACAGGGATTGTACCGTTGTCAGCCACCATAACCGTCTCAGACGTACGATTCCAGTCGAGGATGACCGGAGCGTCGTTGACAGGAGCCACTGAGAACACCACGTCGAGAGTATCGCCGTTTTGGTTCTCCGCACCGTCATCAGCAAGACCGAGTGTCACCGTACACTTTCCACCCAACTCGTTGTTGGTGTTTTCAGTGATGGTCAATTCGTTGTTGATGATGGCAACGCTGAATGCAGAACATGCATCGGTGGTTCCGAGGTCCACTGCGTCAGCACTCCAGGTGTAGACCTGTCGTGTTGGGGACTGCTCGTTAGCCATGTCACGGATGTAGGAACGGGTAGCGTTTGACACATCGCCGAGGAACTTGGTATGAGTACCAAATCCTTCGGGCAGGATGTTGTAGTTGCCGTCATCTTCGGAGAAGATCGGCATGCAGTCAGAGCGCTCAACGTTGCAGATTTCTGGTGCATCGTTGATGTTGTTCACTGTGTACGTGATGTTGTGGCTGTCAACCAGTCCGTTACTGTCTGTTACTTCAAAGGAGAAGACCATGTAACCAAATTGGTCGGTGAGCGGCGTGATGGTTACATCTTGGCCGTTCTGAGCCCAATTAACGAGCACATTGTCGTGAGCGACAAGTGTTCCGTCGGTAACATCCCATGTCAAGGAGGATTCCTCATCTTGAACGTCATCGGCGAGGTTGGTCAAACTGAAGGTGAAAGAACCTGAGTCCTCATCCTTCGAGAAGTCAACCAATCCGTCGCCGGTGTCTGTGCCATCAGTGTCAATCACTGGGCAAGCACGGTCAATGTTAATGGTACTGCGGACATCTGATGTGTCACCAGTTCCTGCAACATATCCATCGTTGAACACAACGTTGGTAGCCATGGAGATGTCTTCAACAGTAGCCCAATCGTAGGCACAGTCTGCAACAGTCTTGACCATCAAGTCGTAATTCTTCTGACCGGATGCCGTGGTGCTACCCTTGTAGGATTGGTAGACCAGAACTTCGTCGCTCAGTGAACCACCGTTCAAATCATCGTGTGTCAATTCAACGGTCATGAACTTGGATAAGTTCTGGAGCGTTGCTGCACTGTCGAGTGTTTGTGACGGGTGAGCCACACTGATGTCAGCGGTTGTCTCGCTTTGGACCACAGCAACGATATCAATCTCAGATGGCATGCCACCGATTCGGCTCCATGGGAGCGAAATCTCAGCAAGCGAGGTTGAGAAGTCAACATCGACGTTGGCGGTGCTTAGACTGGATGGACCCCAGCCGAGGAAACCGTAGCTGTAGAGGTCGTAGGAACTCTCACTGTCTGCCCACAACACATAGTTAGCGTTGAATGGCAAGTTGTGAGCTCCACCGAGTCCGTTGTAACCAACGTTGGATCCACTGCTGTCCGTGCTGATGTAAATCAAGACGTCTGAGTTGGACAAGTCGCTGTTGGTCATACCGAAGTACATACCGTCTCCTTCAATGTAAGTCACCATGAAGTCGTCTGTTCCGTCACCGCTCATGGTACCAGGCATAGCGTAGCCTGATGGGTTGAGGGCGTTTCCACCGACCCAATCATCATCCGAACCATCGACAGACATTGCTTCAGGTTGGAAGGTGGTTGAGACGTAGGAGGCACGTTCCTTGTCGGTTGACATGAGGAGCAGAGCAACATCGCTGGTCGTGGTCGCACCCAAGTGAGTGGACTCAATGGACATCAAGTTCGCTTCGTCAATCACTGCTGAAGAGGCAACGGAAATCTTGGTGTCGTCCAAGGTGTTACCAATCGAGGTGACATGAGCGTTGGCTTGTGCATCGATTTGGACGGTTGAAGCCGACCAAGTCAAGTTCTCAACAGTCCCCTCAGCATCCTTGACTGCAAGAGCAGTGGTAGCATCAGAGACACCACCGTCCCAGCGGAATGGTGTGTTTTCCACATACATTCCGATGAGTCCAGATGCGTCCATTGGGTAGACCCAAACATCGTCGCTGTTGATGACGTGCAGACCGGTACCGGTGCTTCCACCGTCGACCGATGCATCGATGGCGATGACGTTGACATCATCGGCGTAGACACCGTAATCAGATCCAGCAATGGTAGCATCTCCAATCAATACGAGTTCACCATTTTCCTTGTTAACACCAGTAGCGAAGCCGCTGATGTCTGTACCGTTAAGGGTCAGAGGATTGTTGGTGTCGTCAGTGAGGATTCCCACAGTTGAAGAGGTATCAGAGCCAGTGAGTGTTGAACCAACATCGCTGAAGGAACAGTCCTCAATCACAATGGCGTTGTCACCAAGCGTGATGGTATTGGCACTCGACTGAATGCTGACGCCGTCACAGTCAATAGCGGTCAGACCAGCAGCGTTAGGTGAAACACGACCAGATGAAAGACCGATGGTGTTTCCGCTGATTTCGGGACCGGCATAACTCGAGGACCCTGAAGTAGCTTCGAGGACATCGATGTCTGCGCCACCGTCACCCCACGAATCTCGTACGACAAGGGTGTAATTACCCGCATCGCTGTAGGTTCGTAGTGGAGTGTATTGGGTGTTACTGCTGAAGTAGTATGTACCCCATGTGTCTTTGGTGCCATCAGGTTTAGTGATTTCAAGACTGATTTCGTAGCCCCAACTGTCAGTTGCAAAGTTCACATCTGCGCTCTTTCCAGAGGCGAGTGTCCATGAACAGGTGTCAGAACTTCGGTAGTCACTTCGTCCGATTGAACACAAGGAACTGGTTGGTGAAGGAGGTGCTTCCATACCATCGAGGTAGATACCACCGTCAGCATCCGTTAGTGTGTTGTCGGTAACATCACCGCTACCTTCGTCAATGTAGATACCGGTTGATGTAGGATCACTGATTCCGCCAATGTCGTTGTTGTCGACAGTAAAGTTATCGGTACGGACGATGTAAATTGCGTCGTCCCCACCAGTGATGACGTTGTCTTGAACCAACAGGTTGTCCGATTCACCAGGATAGACAGCGATTGCGTGTCCGTTGCTTGGACTCATGTCGTTTCCTGTAATCTCAACACCTTGAGCTTCGTTTGAGTTGTAGAGCCAAACATCTGCGATTTCTCCACCGTCAACGAAGGTGTTGTCGGCGATGGTCATGTTGTCCGCACCGACTTCGTTCGAGTTGTGGCTGTAGTAGTAGGGTGAGCGTTCAAGCATCACACCGACACCGCAGTTAACGAAGTCGTTGTTTGAAACAATGTTCCCTTCTCCGCCACCAACGACCATACAAATGTCGGTGTATTGGATAGCGCTGTTCAGTTGCGTGTAGCCCTTGAAGTGGACAAAGGTGCTGTTCGTGATTTGGAAGTCGTCCAGTTCATAACTGTTGTAATAACCGTATCCCATCGCACCGTTGAGTGTCGCAATACCAGAAATCGTTGTGTTGTCCATGAAGGTGTTCAACGAGTAATATCGATATCCAATGTTGAATCCTTGTGGGTCTCCCTGGTCGCTGACAGCAACTGCTGTCACGGTTGCATCGTTCATGTACAACGTGGTTTCCCCGCTATAGTAAGGATACATTCGGTTCGAATTATCAAAGTCGTAAGAGGCAGTTGAGATCCACGTACTTCCGTTCCAGTTGTGCTTACCGCTTGCAAGGTACATGAATGGAGCGTCCATCATGACGGTCTCACCAGCAAGGTCGTTACCACTGTGGCTGCGCAAGTAGCCGTATTCGACCATTTCATTAGCAGCACCTGAATTGAACACACGGCTACCAGTAGAACTGAGGCCTGTGCATCGCTCAACCTTGACATACGCCGTTGAAGAGTAACAAATACGGGCCGTGAAGGAGTCGTCAAGGTACATCGTATCGGTGTTTCCTGACGTGTCGGAGAGACTGATGTCAAGGAAATCATATCGGAAGTCTGCTTCGTTGGTACCGCTGTTTGTCCAAGAGTACGCAATCTTTGCCACAGCTACAGCACTGTAACCACCAAGGCTCAGCACACACACGCTTGCGCATGAGCCGCTGTCAATGGTTTGTGTGGTAAAGGTCATGTCATAAGCGACACCGTTGGCGTCTGTCTCAGCCATACCAGTCACTTCGCCGGAAGCGTCCTTGAGCACCACGTTGGTGCCAACGACATCTTCAGCGATGCCTGAAACGTTTGCTTGAACTGTGACGTCAACTTGACGCATTCGCAAGAATTCACCAGTACCTGTCACTTCAACCGTAGACGTATCAATGGTTCCTTCGATGTAATCCATAACAGAGGATCCTGAGATGACAACATCCTTTGTGTTGCTCATCGCGACATCTGTTAGTGTGAAGTCACCTGTACCATCTGCATCGATTCCGATAGCGTTGTTCTGAATGGTCAGACCGTTCAATGTAACATCGCTGTCAGTGTTGCTGCCGTACTTGAATGCTGCACCAGCAGATCCCGTAATGGTACCTGTGAGGTCGCCGCCAAGGTCGTTTTGATAATAGATACCTGCGTTCAATTGGTTCTCGAGGTCAATGTTCTCAAGGTCAACACCGCCAGATGCAGTTTGACCAATCAATACACCGTAGTTACCACCGGAGACATTGAAGCGGTTGGTTGTCACAGCTGTTTGTCCAACAACATTCAATCCTGCTTGTGTAGGGTTCGTGACATCAATGTCTTCAAAGTGACCAGCGGTAAATGCACCGCCGACTTGAACACCGTACTCGGCTCCAATGATGCTACCTTCCTTGAACAGAGGAGTACCAGACTCACGCATGTAGTTTCCTAGATCAGATGGGTCGTTACCAGAGCGTGCCACGAAGTCGTAGCGGTCCTGGTAGTTGTCTGCACCACGGTGAAGAACATCCATCCACAAGGTGACCTTGGAGATGTTACCACCGTTGGCGACAGCGTTGGAGATGTCAACCACAGGGTAGGTTAGTCGAGCGCCTTCGCCGCTGTTCATGTAGTAAGTGTAAGCGTAATCAAGACAAACGCCGTAATTGTTGGGGTATCCGCCAGAGGCATAGCTTGGAGGGTTTCCAACGCTTCCAGGTTGTCCTGGTCCGTTCGAGGGTTGTCCGTTGGCTCCTTCAGGTGGGGCATATGCTCCGCTGAAGTAGAAGGATGGGGAGTAGTAACCCCAGTACTTGTATGGATAACGTGACTGGTACGTTCCTGTTGGGGAGACGCCTGGGATAGATTCCCAACCAAACCCGAATTCATCAGGAGCTTCGTAGTAGTCAGGGTAGCTGACGGACTGACCAAGCCAGTAGCGGTAGAAGTAGTAATAATATCCTTCCAACCAACTTTGGTAGTTAGGTCCGTACTCGTAACCGTAGTAGTTGCAATGCCATGATGGAGCACCACCGTCACCGCCGTTGTAGGTGTGTGTTCCTGCAGTGACGGCTGGATCGTTGCTACCGTAGGGGTAGTATCCTTCTTGTCCTTTGTCAGTAACGTTCCAGCTGTTACCGTTGTCATCTTCGAACTGAATGTTCATTCGGTCGGTGATGAAGTAGTACTTGCTGGACCAGTAGTTGTATGACGGGTGAGCGTTACCACCTGCAAAGATGGAGTTGGCACCAACCTGGAGGTAGTTTCCTGTTCCAAGGTATGATGACAAGTCAATTTCGTAGGTCGTCCAACCTGTGCTTGCACCAGACAAAGCAGTACTTCGGTAGATGGTCGGTAGAGACATACCCCCGTAGGCAGCGATACCAACGGTGTTACCGTTGGAGGTGAAGCCGTCTACTTGAGGAGCGCCGTTGTAGGATTGAATACCAACAGCAGCGTTCTTCACGATGACGTCGTTGATGGTTGCACCGGCGTTTTCAACCCAGAGGGCTGTACCGGTTTGACCCGTGTTGATGATGCTGGATGCAGTGATGCTGAGTGAACCACCGTCGACTTTCACGGTTGCCATGTCATCGGAGGACGTGGTTGAACCAAAAATCGTAGCAGAATCGGTCATGGTCAGCGAGGCACCGTTTCCAATGAGCAGGGCCGCTTCAGTGGTTGTGTCTTGTGCAACGTCTCGCATGATAGCGTGGTCAAGAGTGAGACTACCACCGTTCAAAATGTCCATGTGCAAACCGTAGGTCGGAGAGACCGCACGAATAGATGCAGGGTTACCAGAGGTTCCGTCATCGTTGGCGATGATTGAACCGCCATCCTTCAGTGTGATCACTGGAGTTGATGTTGCAGTACTAAGCACACGAAGTGACCCGCCTTGGAGTTCAAATCCACAACTATCCAGCATAAGGTCTGCTGCGACGGTGATGGATGTGTCGTCAAAGGTGAACATGTTGGTCGATGGATTGTAGTTACCAGTCAGGTTGTCGTAGGTAGCGTCGTTGATCAACTTGTAACAGTCAAGGGTAGGGTCGTTAAACACAATTGGAGCAGGCTCAAGGAGCAAATCCAAGTGAGTACCCCAAGTATAGCCTCCGCTAGGATACCAGTCACTAGCAAGGGTTATGTCGGGGTAGTCGTCTGGGTAGGTCTCGTTTTGACCTGCTGTTCCAAAGGCACGGACGATGTGGTCTGTGTAGCCTGTACCATCGCTGTCTTCAACAACGACCCACACGCTTGTGTTTCCGTCTGCATCGGTGGTGTGCTTACCGACCTGGAACAACTCGTTATTGTTGCTGTCCAAGAGGGAAGCGGTCACGATGTGATTGGATTTGTACACACGTGTCTGTACATTGTTGATGGAGGCGAGGCGATACAAAGATGCATTAGCCAAACCACCGAAGTAAATCATTGAAGGATTGGACGACGATGAAGATGCATCGTAGGAACAATCACCCGTGTCTCCGTTGGAGTCTGAACAATCGTTTCCGTTGATGTCGACATCAATCAGAACGATGTTCGTTCCTGTACGTGCCTTAGCGACATAGGGTCCAGTGCTGCTCACAGACGAACTGGAGATGCTTGATTCTCCAATAGCAATGTGAGTATTACGTCCGTCAAACACGTGGCTCGTAGTTGAGCTGTGTGAAATCGACGCATCGCTAATAGTGACCATGTTCTTGGCAGTGGTACAGGAAGCAGAGCTCTTGAACGAATCAAGAGAAGGTGCATCGAGTTCCATTGTCCAACCACAACCGGTCACGGTAAAGGCGCCGATGTCAAAGTTGTTCATGACCATGACTTCGTTGGTGATGGCGCTTCCTGTAAGCGTCACATCGCCAGCCGTGATGTCCGTGAAGGTTCCAGGGTGGATACGCTGCATAGCAATGTCTCCAGCCGTGACGGTATCAAGAACTGCATTTGAACTGGAAGGCCCGTTACCGGTCTGTGAAGTACCGCCTGGGACTACCATCATGTCCGCTGATCCAAAGTCAGCGTCCATCATCTTCATGCTGTCCATTGCAAAGATGCTCACGTCAGCGTAGGAATCAATATCCACGTTATTGATGTAGACATCAGAGCCTGCACCAGCATCGGACTTGATTGCTGCACCAGTTTGACTTCCGGTGTTCGTCACTGTCACGTTGGATACTCGCAGGTCTTGCAAATCAACATTCACAAAGTTGCGGTACGCGTTTTCAACGGTGAGGTTTTCAGCGACAAGCATACCAGAGGACGAACCAGCGACGCTCATGATAGCACCGTCACCAACGTTTCCATCGGTGTTACAGTTCTTCATTGTGCCTTCGAGGAGTGTCGCCATTGTGTTTTCTGCAAAGTAGAAACACGATTCATCAACACCATCGATGGTGAAATCAGTCATCGTAAGTACCGTACCTTGGCCACTACCGTGAGTGAAGACTGCACCAACATCGGTGAAGGTGACTTCAGACATGGTGAAGTTACCAGTGTTACAGTCTGCTGTGGAGGAACCACATGATGGACCTGAGCCGTCATGACGGCTTCCAGAGCGGAACACGGCATCTTCGGTGTTGTTGAAGTTCACGTAAGTGAATTGGTGTCGGTCGTCGGTACCGCCTGCGGTAGCACAGTCGTCAGTGAAGGCCATACCCAACCAGTCAGCACCGTTCATTCCGGTGAAGTTGATGTTGTGGGTGGAGTTACCATTAGCGGTGAACTTGGTACAGGCCCCATCGAAGGAGATACCCTTTCCGGCAGCAACTTGAATTTGCACACCCGGCTCAATGGTCAAATCGGAACTGACCGTGAGATACTTGTTGGTTGGGTTGATGCGAATTGGGCTGTCGGTAAGGTCCCAGTGTGGGTCGGAAGTAATGTCGGAAGTGACATCGGTTCCTTTGCCTTCGTATGGCATCACGCGGTAGTAGGTTGAACAGTCTGTGCTTGAAGTGGTGTAGCAGTAGTATGCGTTGTATCCAGTCCAGAATGGAGCGATGGTACCTGGTCGGGCGAGGCTCGTGCCGCTGTACGGTAGAGCAGGCTGATGATAGGTCCATAGGTTTCGCTCAACGTTGGTATTCCCGTTGTCGATGAAGTACATGCTACCTTGTCGGCTGATTTGGACACGGTCGTTGCTGTCGTCACCATCGTATGTGGTTCCGAAGTACTCGAATTCAAAGCCTGCTGGGATGTCAATGTTGGCGTTACATCGGTTCTTGTACGTGTTCCAGTAGTAGGACGAGATACAGTAGTAGAGGTATGGTCGTCCGTTGGAGGTCCCGGTTAGAGCCGTGTCGGCGTTTGCCAACTCAACGAGTCCTTTGTCAAAGGATTCCCAGCCGTGGCTTGAGGAATCTGTTGAGATACGGAAGTTCGATGCAGTTGGCGTGTGACCTGGATTGCTGTTGAAACTCGTAGACGCAGAGTGAGCAATGCTCGCACCCTTAGAACGTGTTTGGTCCATGTATCCAATTGACCAGGAGTTGTAAGTAGCCTTACAGCCTGAGTCATACTTGAATTCAATCTCATTGGTCACGTCATAGAATGCAGCCTGAACGGTACATTCTGTTCCGTAGGTGTAGTACTGACGGTCATGCCATTCCACCACGAAGACCTTGTTCGGGTCTCCACGTTCAAAGGAGTACGTGGACGAGGTGTTCACGTTGATACCAGCACTGACGGTCGATGTGTCACGTGCAGTGAAGTAATATTCCACGGTGTCATTGACTTCCAAATCTTCAATGTCAGAACTCCAAGTACATTGTGAGAGTTCACAATCGGCTCGGGACTTTCCAGCTTGCTGCGTCATGGATGTTGATGTCCAACTTCCTGCCGTACCACCATCTGGGGTGATTCGGTGATAGAGTGTTGGTCCAACGCCAGTCGAACTACTGGTGTTCAATCCTGAAGCCGGGTCACCAGCATCGAGGATCGTGACAGATACCGTACGGACCTTTGCGTGAGAATCCTTCATGGCTGAATGAACAAATTCAGGCTTGAAGGTGTCAGGCGTCGGTGCTACGTTTCCGACCTTGTATGACATGTCACCTGTGGAGGCTTGTCGGCCATAATAACCAGTACCGAGAGCGAAACCGCTCCAGCGGTATGAACTGGCAGAGTTGTAGACCATGTAGTACGCAGGGGTACAACGGTCGTAGGATGTGGCACGGTAGAAGTAATACCAACCGTTGGTTGTCACACACATGCGGTTTGCAGTGGTTGAACTTCCAGTTGAGTTGAACTTGAAGGTACCAAAGTCACCTGTAATATCACCGGGGATGGCAAACTTGTAGGCTTGAGTCACACCGTATCCAAGAGATTGGGTAGGGGTAGCACCACCAGTTAGCGGTGTATCGATGCCGGTTTCTGTACCCACACCGACTGTACCCCAAGCGTTCTTGGTGCTGTCGTAGTGGAAGATCAAGTTCATTCCTGGACCATCAGCGGCGCTGATTTGTAGGTAGCCACCGTTGCCTGCCTTGAGGTTTTGATTTCCTTTGTTTGTACCACTGTTCATGCCGTAGTAGCCTGTTGCTGGGTTTTGATTCCAGCGAGCAAGCCAATTAGCGTAGAACGTGCTCGTGCCCGTGTAGAAACATTGGGTGGAGCCGGTACCACAGTTCGAGGTGTCAAATTCAAAGAAGTATTCGTCACTGTCGCTGTAGTAGGTCATTTGGCGGTCAAGGAAGCCTTGTGGGTTGTATTGACTGCTTGCGTGCACGTCAGTGGATAACACTGTCATCTTCTTGTGAGATGTTGGTGCGTTGGCTGGGTCAACGATGTCAACTTGGTAAGGTGTAGGCGTGGTTTGCGTTCCTGTTAGCGCAGGTTCGTAACCAACGTTAGCACCGTTACTACCTTGGTTAAGGTCTTGGTACTTCCAGTAGTATCGCAAGTCGTCCCCGTAGGTGAGGTCAGGTGTGCGAGCCTTGAACCAGCAGTCCGTAGCGGTGCTGCTGCAGCTGCCGACCGAGATCAATTCGCCAGCGTCGAGTTGGTTGTTGGAGCCCAACCCGTAGGTGGTGCTGGCCCAGGACGAACCACCGTTGGTGGAATAGTACAGTTGGGGTGCACCGCTGGATGTCGTATCAATACCGGACATATCGGTTAACTTGACGTGGAATGTTCGCTCGCCTTCGATGTATGAATCGATGCCAGTGTACGGAATGAAGTCAGACGTTGGGGGGTCTGCATCCGTACCACCGGAGTACGTAACCAGGATGTGAGAGTTACGACTTCCAGAAGCGTAAGCGTAGGTGTAGAAGTAAACGTTACCGCCAGACCAGAATTCACCAATTCCGACCGTACCTGTATTGGCTACGGCGTCGCTGATGATGGACACGCCACCGGTTGTGGCAGCACATGCAGTAGCAGAGTTACACATGGTGACGGTTTTCCATCCAGTTCCACGTAGATTGACGGTACCTGCAGACGGTGAGTTACCGATCGAACCAATCAAAGAACGAGCGGCTGTACCACCGTAGTTCCGGGCAAGGTAGCTTGCACTGATCGCGTTACCATTGCAAGAGCCTGAACCGAAGTTGGTCCAGGAATAGCGAGGTGCTGTTCCACAGCCCTCGAGTACCTTGACCTGTGCGTTACGGTTGTTTGAGTTTCCGTAACTCATGTACTTCTTGAATTCAATTTTGTCAACTGTAGCACCAGAAGGTAGTTGGTTGCTTGAAGTGAAGGTGTACTTGTGCCATGGGACGTAGTAGTAATATCCGTAGTAGCGGTAGTGGTAGCGGTATGTGCTGGTGTAACAGTATGCGTAGTACTTGTAACAGTATCCACCAGAGTTGGAGTTCACCTTGATTGACGGGTCCAATCCAATAGGGAAGACACGGTCGTCAGAGGTAATCCAGTCTGCATCCACCACGGTAATGAGGAGGATTTCGGGACCATAAACTTGCACGAAGAAGGTTCCCATGTAGGGTTCACCTGCTTCGGGCTCGATGATCATAGGGGAAGGAATCTCAACGAGAATTTCCCCAGTTTCGAGGTTGCGGATTTGAAGGGCTTCCTGCGTTTTGAAGAGTTCTTCTCCGAGTTCAACCTCTCCGGAATAGAGAGCATATCCTGCTGGCATGCGGAGGCCTTCGCTCAATCCAAACCAAGCTGCGTTGGCTGGGAGCACAGGTGCCTCACGGATGACGAGGTTCTGCTTGACTTGTGTGGACTCAACAGTGTAGTCCAAGTCATAGCCTTCAGCAAGTGGGTAGCGGATAACGTTGCCACCGACTTCAATGCCGTTAGGCGTAGGAGCTGTGATGAATGGTTCAGGAGCGCTGCCTGATTCATCCAGAGTGACGAGCATGGGGTTCAATCCAGAGATGATCGGATCAACCCACTCATTGGCTTGAACGGAAATTCCATTGGCTGCTTCAGGAGCGAAGTGCGTCAAGAAGGTATTCTCTGTGACACTCCATCCTTGAACGCCGGCTTTGATGTTCAAGTCAATATTTTCCCAAGTTCCCTCGCCGCTCATGTAATGCAGAGGTTCACTCGCAATCATTTGCGTCATGGTCCCATCGTCGTTCAGATAGGCCTTGGTTTTCTCGTCTCGCATCCCTTGAAGTTCAAGCGATGGGTCATATTCATATTCTTCTTCAGATAGCGTTTCGGGGAGTTTGAAGAAATCTTCTTCTTCTTCTCCAGTCGAGTTCGCTTCCACAAACTCAGCCTCTGCACTTTCATTGTTGTCGACGTAGCCGCTCATTGGCATGAGCACCATCAATGCGCACAACAATAGTGCAATTCCGATACCGCCGAAGACGGTTTTCTTTTTGTTTTTCTTGTTTCCCAACATAGGTCATTCACCCTCATACGGACTGTATGCAGTGCATCCCACACTTTACAACACTTATAGTGGTTGGGGTGCAAAATGTTTGAGGAATCCGCTCAGGCACCCATATTGACTCACAATTTTGAAAGATACCTTCGCCCAAGATAGTTCAAAAGTTGAGTGAAAAATATCACATGAGAACATGCCCAAAATACAACCTTGCTCGAGTCAGAAGACTTCCATAGCAAAATCAATCATCATCGGCTTTGATCAGTTGACTGTGAGAATCTATTGCCAAAGGATGATGCTCAGTGGAAAGGACCAACGAAGCATATCACGTAACAGAGGCGTCTATTCGTTGTTAAGAAAAAAAAGCCAGAGGGGGCGCCGTAGCGACCCCTCCAGCGTTGTACACTCTCGAGGAGTGGAGGGTTGTGTTCACCACAAAAGGAGCCTGGAATCAGTAATCCCAGTCCTTGCCTTCGCCGCCTTCGCCATCGCCTCGTGAGAGGATGAAGGCGCCTGCGATAAAGGCAACAATGACAACACCACCGATGAGACCCCAGGTCCAGGTTGGGACGCTGCTGGAAGCATCGTCGCCACCATCGTCTCCGATGGTACCACCGTCGCCGTCATTTGAATTGTCTGCGGCTCGGTTGTAAGTGATACTGTTCATTGAGGCTGCGGCATCCATGTTTTCCAAAGCATCCATTGGTACTACGGTGAAGTAGTACTCGAAGGTACCTGCTGCAGTTGGTTGAGCGATGGTCAAACTTTCGGCATCAGCACCCATGACACTGTCTGGGCAGGAAGCTGGCATTTCAGCAGCGGTGAAGGATTCACCACGCTGGAAGCAGACGTGCCACATAGCAACATCAGAGGTATCACCCGTAACGTCCCACTTGACAATCCAGTTCTCTCCGTCTTCTTCAACGGTGAGCGTGGTAGCAGCAGCGCCACCATCAACTTGCTTGTCGGCAGTGACCGTACCCTTACCGGCCGTTGAACAGCCTTCTTCGTTGCAAACGGCAACGGAGACGTGGTAAACAGTACCGTGGTCGGTGTTGGTACCCGAGTAGGAGTACGAGCGGTCTTCATCAGCAACGGTTTGAGTGAACGGTGTTGCACAGTCTTCTTGGCCATCACAGATGGTCACGACGATGTTGTCGCTGCTCAGAAGCGTACCTGTGATGTCCCAAGTGACGCCAATGGCGCCGCCCTTGAGTGCTTCAGCGTTGAAACCACTCACTGATGCATCGGGGATGCTTGCTTGTGCGAGTTCTCCACCCATGAGCACCATTGTTCCTGAGGGGACAACGGGGCTGTTAGCAGGGATGTTGTAGGTGAATTCTTCTGTTGTTGCATCAACATCTGTAGATGCGTCAGAGAAGAGAATCCACTTGCCTGAACCATCGATGTACCACAAGGATGTGGCTTCAAGAGATTTGTCAACGGTCACGGAAAGCGACTGAGTCAGGATGTCGTTGGCTGGGAAGGTGGTGCTTGGAGCATAGTCCATTGCAGCCACTGCAGCGTAGGTTCCTGAGAAGCCTTCGAGAGCCACTGAATCGTAACTTGCAATATCTTTGTCAGCGAAGGTCGTGATGGTGAAATTGCTCAGAGCGAAATATTGCAAAGGATATGTGATGGAGATCCCTGCGTCAGTAGTCGACTGTGCAACTGCATCGTTCCAGATGTCCAGCATCATGGTTTGGGATGCTTGACCGCCGTGCGTGTCGTTAACGACGATGTTGATGGCAAGGTTACCGACATACTCTCCTAGGATAGGAGTGCTACAGGTTGTTCCGCCTTCAGTTTGGTTTCGCTCACCACATCCGAGCATTTCGCCGCCCTGGTAGGAGTAGTAAAACGAGAGACCGTCACCAGACGGGTCATCCACATCAAAGGCAGTTACTGAGAGTTGCAAGAATGCTTCTTGGCCGACTACGAGGTCCCCCTCGTTCACCAGTTCAAAGGAGGTGATGAGAGGAAGGTTGTTGACGACATCAACAGTCATCGACTCAACGTTGTTGCTGAGACGTGCGTCAAATGCACCAATCCATTCGATAGGTTCGCCTTCTGGATTCGGCTTGTCGTCCATCTGCAAGGTGAAGTCAAAGTCATACTCCCCTGGCTCGAGGGTAATCATTACACAGGCTGAGCCAACCAAGGAGCCGAAGCCACCGAGGGGTTGGTGCGTGTAGGGCACATCAGTACCTTCAACACATTCATCGGCCATGCCGGTGAACAATACAGCGCCGTCGAGGCTGATAGAGTAACTCACGTTCCAGTTGTAAGCGTCCATGGCGTTGCTTCCACGGTGTTCAACGTCAGCGTAGATTAAAGACGCTCCTACGTTGAGGTCGGTGTTTTCACCAGCTTGGATGAAGGTTGATGGAAGGCCGGTACCATCTGAATTGTAACCTTGGTAGACACCCATTCGTGCAATGCGGATGTCGTGATAGGTGAAGGTTGTGCCGATGACCTCATCGGAGTCGGTCTTAGGGTTGTCGTCATTGTTGACAAGAACTTCACACAGATTGTTCCATGTCGTGACGTTCTCATCCCCTTCGGTAGCATCACTGCTTTCAATACAATCTTCGAATGGACCGTACATTGTGTAACCAATGACTTCTGCTTCCACCTTCATGGTGGACTCATTCTGTGCCGTATTGATGGCTATTGAGCCCGTGTAGGTCCACGATGTGAGGTACGAGAGAACATTGCGAGAGGCTGTTTGGGTTGCGTTCGGGTCCGTTTCGTTCTCGAAGGTGTTGACCGTGGTCGGTGTTCCTGCGGTGAGCAAAGTAATACCACTGTTGAGGGTCAAGTCTGTTCCATCAGATGCTTGAGCCGAATCGTAATCACCCGATAATGCGAGGCGGATTTGGACTTCTCGGGGGTCGAAGGTGTCCGAACCATTGGCCGTAACTGTCAGCGTGAAATCTCCGCTGGTATCAGTCCAGTCGGTCTTGATGTCCTGGTCGGTCGTGTCCCATGAAAGGTCGACTTGAATATCATACCAATCTTCAACAACGACGTAGACAAGTTCAGCATTGTTTGCTGCGTCTGAATCGGTTGGGCTGGAAACAGCGACTTCGATCATATACTCGCCTTGAGTAGGCGTCCAGGTGATGTCGGCGCCAGCTCGTTGTAGTGTGTATTTGCCTCCGTCGAGGTACGTTCCGGGAACGAGAGGGTCGGACGTGGAATCAAAGTCACAGACCGTCCCATCGTCGCACATAGCGTCAAGGTTTTCCCAGTGGAGGTCGTTTCCACTTGCATCTTTAGCAACCATTCCGACATTTTGGTTAAAATCGGTCAGGTAAACGGTCACGGTATAGGAGAGTTCTTCGATGTTGGCATCTCCAGCATTCTGGATATACGCAGCGAAGGTTGTATCTTCTCCAACCATTAGCGTGTTGCGACAACCGCGGTCGTCGCAAGATGTTTCTTTCGGCGTTGTAATAGCAACCACTGACGGGTCAGCGCCTGCACGGCCGCTGGTGTCTTCGATTACCATGGGTTCTTCAAGTTGGGTGAAGTCAACAACTGCGAAAAAACTCGTCAGCATTAACAACCCCAAAATCATAGGTGTCATATTCTTCATGTCTATACCCCCGAGGGTTCGGTATCCCTCACCACGCCATGCGTTGTATTTATACTATAGGAAGGATGTTTATGCCCTTATGAAGCGCAGAGGTGCCTTGTAGTCATGCGTTTTTGCGTTCAGCCTTCGTTTCAGAGCGCAAGTAGAGCAGTTATTTTGTTAGAGAGAGAAATATCTGGCATTTGACATTTCAACTCTCGCGTAACGCGGCCGAAGGTGGTATTTTTGAGGCCTGTTTCACGGGTAAGTAGGTCGTGAGGAAGACAATCAACCAACCGAGTAGGAAGAGAAGCAGGGTTGAAGACCACGGGAAGGTGAAGGCTGCACCTTCTGACTTCCAGATCGCCTGATACAAAGCTCGATGAAAGCCGTAACCCAACAACAACCCGTTGAGCATACCCAACATGGCGATCCAAGAAACCTCGATGAAGAAGATATTGAGCACTTGGCGTTGTCGCAATCCGATGGCTCGCAACATGCCGATGGTGCGACGGCGCTCACTTACGTTTCGGACGGTGACAACACCAATGCCAGCCACGCCAACCAGAAGCCCCATGGCGAGATAACCCTCAAACAAGGACAAAATCGCAAGAACGAGTGATTGAAGGATGGCGATTTCTTCTGCGACAGTTTGAACGGTGACGCCCTGCGATGCCAAATCTCGTGAAAGAATGTCCTCGAGTTCTGCAGCTGCTTGACGCTCACCCGCAGTTTTTCCCTGTGGCGACTGGTCCATCTCAGCAAACTCAGCGGTCGTGGCATCTGCATCCTCAGCGACACTCACATACATTCGTGTCATCTCTCCCCCAAATTGTTCGTCCACGACCGAATCACTCATCCACACGCCTAGTGAGAATATGTATGACGACTGTTCAAGGAAGCCACCAACTCGCACTTCCCGGGTGTTTTTAGGATTTGATATATCAATAAGCAAAATTGAATCTCCAATTGAAAATTGCAGTGGAACAATCGTGGCACCATCGGTGGTAGATTCCAATCCAAAAGAGGCATCAAGGAAGACAATATTTTCGAATTGTTCCATCGCGCGCCACGCCTCTTTTTGGGTGTCCCCCAAGGACTCATCCCACGCGTAGAGAGGCAAACCGCCATGATTTCTGAATCCTTCATCAACGCCCCGCAAAAGGTAAGGCATCCGCTCACCATCGCTATCCTGCAGGTGCACTGGGGCGCGGTAGACACCACCCACCGCATCGATATTGGTGATGGAGGGGTGGTCAACCCCCCACATGCTCGCGTTCGCATCCAGTTCAATTGGACGTGACCGTGATGCGGTGAGGAGGAGTTCAAATTCTCCCTCCGCCTCTTCTACAAAATCCGAAGAATAGGTGTCGAATTGGTCTGTATATCCCGAGAGTACAACCACTGAAAACATAGTGATTGAGAACATGCCCATCACGACTGCGGTCCGAATTGGATGCGCCAAAGGATGAGCCAAGGCGACGGACCCTACAGGACCAAACCGACGGGTGATGACTCGGGATTTGGAGAGCACCTGTACCAGAAGTGGAGCGAGGCTTGTCAAAACCATGACCCCCGCGATGACCTGGAGAAGTCCAAGGACAATGAAAGCCAGTTCATTGGCTTCCAAACGAGAGCGAATGGGGTCAATGGGAGCGAGTGCAATCGTCCAGAGAAGGAACAGGAGCCCAATAGCGCCGAGTGTATTACGAGGCCCGTGCCGCTTCCAGCGTTTCCACGGTTGTTTTGAACCGAGGAATACAGGCAATTGCCAAGTCACTACTGGCGTCACCATCAGGATGAGGAAGGCGCCGAGCGAAACATAGGCAACATAGGCAAGCCCACTTTCCAACCCGAGGAAAAAGAGGCCTGCAAGGCTGATGACAGCTCCACCAAGAGCCATGATTTGGATGAGATAAAGCCCCCATGGGACTCCTGATTTGATCGTTAAACGTCCTCCTTTCAAAGCCCGAACGATGTTGATTTGTGAGTTGAAGAGGCTGGCAGACCACAATAAACCGACGGCCAACAATGTCCCCCAAATCCATCCTGCGGCAAAGGAGTCCAAGGACCAAGAGAATCTGAAGGATTGGGCCCCTGCTGAGGCGAAGATGGTGGAAAAGGCGCGAGAGATGAACCACGCCAGGCCGAGGCCAACAATGGAACCAATGCCTCCTGCAAAAATGGCCAACACCAATCCTTCCTGTACGAAGAGTGCTCGGGCGTCACTGCGTCGAAGCCCAAGCGCACGAACCACAGCCAATTCACTCCGTCGAACATCAGCGAGGAGCATGATGATGGTCAGGGAAAGAAGGACACCTGCTGCAATCGTGAAGGTCCCAAACACCAAGAACATCGCAGAGAGAAGGCCGGATGATTGTTCGGCTTGTTGAGCTGCTTGCACTTTTACTGGAGTCGCTACGAGGAAAAGATCGTCCATAGAACTGCGTTGGTCAAACCAATCGCGCAATGCCTCAATGGAGTCAGTGGGTGTTAAATTTGAAGCGGGTGAAATCAACAGAATGGAACGCTCATCAACCTCTGCAAGTGCGAGGATTTCAGCATCCCCAAGGCTGATGAATCCAAGGACTACTGAGTCAAGTTCCCCCAATTGTTCAAAACCCGGCATGACGCCATAGAGTCCTGCATAGGTCAAATCGAGAGCAGTATCATTTCCGTAAGCATAGGGAAGGATGCCTTTGACAGCCAGTGATTGGTTTTCGCTGAGAGCGAGGTCGTCCATCCGATTGGAGACAAGAACTTCACCTGATTCAACCTCGATGCTAGAATTCAGGCCACCAAAGGCGAGGAACATTTGGGGGAATTGCCCGAAGCCTTGGGCTTGCGAGACAATCGGGAAGCGTAAGGTTTCCAGTTCCAACGTAGAGGTGTTCCACCTTGCCAATCCCTCAGCGTGTGTACACCAGTGCGTAGTTGGCGACGCTTCGACATCGGCTATGCCATTACAAAACTCGGGAAGCGTCGTATTGCTGCTTTGATGTTCAACAGGCCATGCCGCCTCGGTTGTTGACGTGAAGTCTGCTGTTGAAGGCGTCGTCGCAACAAAATATTGCTTTGAGAGCAATCCTTCAACTTCCAAATACAAGTCTCCGTCAAAGGCAAGTTCGTAGCCCAAAACAGTTGAAGGGCGCTGAATATTAAGTTCAGTTGTTGCGTTTAAGTTGAGTTCCTCAGTGAATTCAAGCAGCGTCCAGTTGTCATCGTCTGCCGTCAGGATGTACCAGTGGTCAGCCCCATAAACGGCAGCGCGGGCAGGGAGGTCGGTAGCGAACTCGGCTACTGAAGAGGATTCAACCTCTGTTTCAGCTGCCAACAGAACGCCTTCGTCGTGAGCCAAAACTGCACCCGTCCCAGACGGGTCAAATGCAAGATCGTGAAGGAGGTCCCCCTGGTCAACCTGCCAAATCCATGCTTCGCGTGTGGCCGTCAATTCAAATCCGGCACCTGAGGGACCGTAATGCCACAAGGCATCATCCGTGGAATATAATTCTGTGACATCTCCGTCGCCCAAGGTGAGCAGTGGCTCTCCCTCGGTCACAACATCGATGAGAGGAACTTGGAGCACTTCCATCATGCTGCTTGCGGGCATGAGAAGACTTGCGTTTTCACGTAGCGCATGGACGTCTTCGCCAGTAATCCGTCCGAATCCAGCAGTCGTCGAAATCGTAATGGCTCCTGTATTCTCATCCCGTGTGAGATTCATGCCAACATCTTCAGCGCTCAAACGTTCATCGAAGAGCGCCCCGATTCGTTCTGTGGCCGTTTCAACGGCGCCATCGTCCATTGCGTCATCCAACGCGATTGACATTCGATTGATGGTATCGGGGGCTTCAAGCAAGCGTTGTGCAGTGGAGAGGTCGGTGAATACTGCTGGAGAGAGTGTACCCGCCATAGCCCCTTGCCCTTCATTGGCTACGACGGCATGAACCTGAACATCGGCTTGCCGTTTCACCCGTTGGCCTTCCTCGGTGATGAACCAACCCATTTCAAGAACATCGCCTGCCTTCACCTCGAGGCGGTCACTGGCTACTTGATTGACGACCACTTGAGGAGTGAGTGCTCCGTCATTGGCAGCAGCGAGGTCTGAGAAACGTAAGCCTGTAGCAATATCGAGTGGTTGCCAAACCTGCAGAGCATCGACACTTGCATTGCGTGCGAACCATGATACAGAAGGTTCTGCTAACCCTTCACCAGAGGTCAAACTTACTCCGTTGGCCAGACCGTATTGCCGTCCGATGACTTGAGTTGAAAGGATGTTATCTTGCTGAATACCCTTCCATACCGAATCGGCTACGTCCGAAGAAAACTGAACGCCCGCTCCAGTTTGTGGGTCAAGACCTGAAATCAAAACATCCGTGGCACCGTACGAGGCTTCGACTTCGTAGGCCACGGTTGCATCCAAGGAGTCGCCAACCACCAGCGAGGAGGTTATGATGGCTGAGGCGATGATCAAACCTGCCACCATCAAGACGGATTGGCGCTTTCGTCGGCGTATGTTTTCCTTGGCGAGTCGCCACACAACCAAACGTTGGGGCATGAAAAACGGTTGGATAAAGGTCAGGGAAAGGATACCAACGAGAATGCCACCCATGACGGCATTCACAGGACTCAAGCCGAACCAAGACAATACATAGAGGCCGACAATGGCGTCAGCAGCAGGGCCAAACAAGAGTACGAGACGAGCAGTCCATGAGAGGCTCGAAAATCTTGAAGACAAGCCCAATGAGGCTGCGCTGAGGATGACCGTGGCCAAACCAACCAACGCAACTGAAAGGAGCAGACTTATTCCTCCTCGGTCTGATTCGCCTTGAGGTCTGAAGTAATGACGCCGTCGTTCATGGTGATGCTCCTACGGCAACGAGAAGCGATGTCAGGGTCGTGAGTAACGATGAGAAAGGTGGTGTTGAGGCTCTGATTCATGCTGCTGATGAGGGACATGACCTCTTCTGAGGTCGCCGTATCAAGATTGCCCGTTGGTTCATCACAGAGAATAATCGCTGGTTCGTGAACGATCGCACGAGCGATGGCGACACGCTGTTGTTGACCACCTGAAAGTTCAGCAGGGCGATGTTCGCTCCGGTCTCCGAGCCCTACACGCTCGAGGGCAGCAATGGCCTCACGGCGTGCATCACTTGGCCCACGGCCAAGTAAGAGCAGTGGTAACTCAACATTTTCTACCGCAGAGAGCACCGGAAGGAGGTTGAAGTCTTGAAAAATAAATCCAAAATGTTCTGCACGCAAGTCCGTTCGAGCATCATCTCGAATCCCATAAAGCGGTTGGCCCTTGACATTGACAGCCCCCGAAGTGGGTTCGTCAATACCCGAGAGGATGTTCAAAAGAGTCGTTTTTCCACATCCGGAAGGACCCATGACCGCCACCATTTCACCGGACTCGATGGTCAAGTCCACACCCCGCACGGCTTGGACCGTTGATTCCCCTGCTTGGTACAACTTCCACAAGGCGGTGGCGACGAGAGCAGTGGTCATGTATGGACCAAAGAGAATTGTGTTCATAAAGTCCTGCCCGTAGGCACTGGCATGGGAAGTGGTGAAGCAGCCATTGTCATCACGCTACTCGCCTTTGGCCCGCTGAGTGAACGACTCGGCGGACGTAGCCACACCATGCACTTGACATCTCCAATGACGATACGGGACCTTGTGATTCAGCAAGGGCTGGAAGAATGGATTGATTTTGGCCTCTCCGTTGCGCTCAATGGAACACGGTGCACGCTTGATGAAGCACTCATTGACGGCTGTGAAATTGCCCTTTTGCCTCCTGTAAGTGGCGGCTAAAGCCCTCCCAACGCGCGGTGATGAAGGAAAGCCTTCAACAATGGGCACGAACACCCCATCATGAGGAAGCACCATGGTAGGCGGACTTGGACCTTTGGAATTGACGATTCTTCTCGGCTTGTTTTTCATTCTCTTCGGGGCAAATAAATTGCCCGAGATGGCCAATGCACTCGGTCGCTCGAAAGGTGAATTTCAGAAAGGCCTCAACGACTCCACCCAATTAGCGACGGCAGCGCAGACCGTCACTGACCTTGAGGCCGGTGGACGAACTCCAGACCAAGTCCTCATGGAACGAGCAAAAGCCGTTGGTATTAATCCAGCAGGAATGCCGGTCGAAGAACTTGAAAAGAAAGTCACTGCTCTTGAAGCATTAAGCAGTGACGAGTAAGGTCAACCTCGTTTTCGCTTGACTTTCAACGGTGAACCGCAACGGTCGCACGACCCTACATCCTTGTTCTTTGAACGCTCAGCGTTTTCTGGAACTGGAAATTCTGCTCTGCAACCCGTGCATCTCAGCGACCACAACCAAACAGCCGCCGAGGTGGCATTTGCCACACCACTCACTTCACCACCAGCGCTTCTGTATGCGTTTTGAAGTCGGTAATCATCAGTAACAAGGTGAGCCTGAAGGCCCAAAGCGAGTGCTAACACGTCCAAATCAACGTTGGAGAGACGGGGTAAATCTCCGCTTTGAGATGCCACACGTTTGGCCTCTTCAAGCCAAGGTTGAGGCGCATCCTGCCAGCGCAGATCCGCCGCATCAATCAACAAGGAGCGCGCCTCACTGAGCTGCGCTAATTCACGTCGTTGAGATTCTGCACAAATCCCGCCAGCGAGTTGATTCATGGGCCAGTGCAAAAGGGCCGCCGTGTCGAGAACCCGGTGCATAGCCCGAACATGAGAATCACCCCCATGAAGTCACCGCTTACCCCTATCTTCATCAAAGGAGGCCGTGAGGGCTTACCATGGGTTGGAAGGAAACCTTCGTGGAAGCCTTCGATATCTTCGGACCCGCCAGCCTCTTCGTCTTCTCGTTCACGGAAGCCATTATTCAGCCGATACCTCCTGATTTGGTGTACATACCAATGCTGGTCAATGCATCGGGCAATGTCCCACTTGTAGTGTGGCTTTGGCTCGTGGTAACCGTGTCATCTGTTCTTGGGTGTTTGGTCGGCTATTTGATCGGTCAGCGATGGGGGTCGAAACTCATGGTGCGGTTCGGCCAGGAAAAGCATCTCATCAAATTACGTCAACTCACAGACCGCTACGGCTCCTTTGGCATCTTTCTTGCAGCGATTTCTCCAATTCCGTACAAGGTCTTCGGGTGGATGGCAGGTATGGCTGAAATGCCAAAACGACCGTTCATCATTGCCGGTTTTATCGGGCGTGGTTGCCGTTTCGGTTTTGAGGCCATCCTCATCGGCCTGTACGGGCAAAAGGCATTTGATGGCATCATGTGGGTTCTTGACAACGAACTTCTTCTTGCAGGCGTTTTGATTGTCATCTTGACCTTCGTATGGTTCGCCTACCGCTGGTGGACCAACTTAGACGCAGACAGCCCAAGCCATGCATGAGGCCCCCACCTCTGTACATCGGTTGAAATGGGAACGGTTATGAACAGGCCGTCGGTGGACGGGTTGCCGCTCGCGTGGTGTAGCCAGGTCCATCATTACGGGTTTTCATCCCGTCGACCCGGGTTCGAATCCCGGCGCGAGCACTCTTACAGACACCCAGTGTCAACCTTACTCGCCATGATTCTGTGGCATTGATGCACAAAAAGGCAGCGAGAAGGTTAAGGACGGACGAACGCTGCCCCCAACATGGTCAATATCGGAGACACTGCGCCAGCCTTTACCTTGAAAACAACCGACAAAAGTGATGTCAGCCTGTCTGATTTCAGCGGTCAAACGGTCATCCTTGCGTTTTATCCGGGAGCCTTTACGGGTGTTTGTGACAAAGAGATGTGCGCGTTTCAAGACAATCTTGGCAAGCTCAACGATGCCAATGCTGTAGTTCTCGGCATCAGTGTGGATTCTCCTTGGGCCAACGCAGAATTTGCTCGTAAGTACAATCTCGAGTTCACCCTTCTCTCTGACCTTGACCGCGAGGTAGTCCAAGCCTACGATGCATCCTTTGTTGGCCTCGGTGGTATTGAAGGATACGTGTGTGCCAATCGCGTCGTCGTTGTGATCGACAAGAATGGTGTCATACAACATCGCTGGGTTGCAGAAAACCCCGGCGTGGAACCTGATTACGATGCCGTCGTAGCCTTTGCAGCCTCCCTCTAATCTGGAATCGCAAGGCAAAGCACGCTGGCGTCACGCCAATGTTCCGTTGTTGTAATCTTCAACGGCTTGGTAGATTTCTTGACGCGTATTCATGACGAAGGGGCCGTAGCGTGCAATCGGCTCATCCAATTCTGGGCCACCGAGGATGAGGAATTCTGCGCCGTCTTCTTCAGCCGTCAACTCAACAGAGTCGCCAGTGGACAACAATCCCAATCCGCCGTCGTGCAGGGACCTTCCTTCGATGTTCACTGAACCACCAAAGGCGTAGACCATCACGTTGTGGTCTGCTTCGCATGTGTGGACGTAGGTTGTTCCCGCTTGCATCTTCATGTGTATGTAGGTGATTGGAATAACGGTATCAATCACCGCAGAAATGCCCATAGCCTCACCAGCGATGACCTTGGCCCAAACAGTTTCATCATCGTTCATCACTTCGGGAATGTCCTTTGAGGGAATATCTTGGTAGCGTGGAGGCATCATTTTGTCCTTGGCTGGTAAGTTCACCCAAATCTGGAATCCATGCATTTTGCCACCGTTTTCCATCATGTGGTCTTGAGGTAATTCTGAATGTATGACGCCACGTCCTGCGGTCATCCATTGAACGTCGCCTGGATTCAAATCTCCACTATTGCCTGCAGAATCAGCGTGCTGCATTCCTCCGGCGAGCAGATAGGTGACCGTTTCAAAGCCTCGGTGTGGGTGAGAAGGAGCTCCCACTGCTTCTCCCGGCGCGTAATCGACTGGACCCATTTCGTCAAGGAGCAAAAACGGACTCATCAGTCGGCCCATCGCCGCTGGTCGCCTTACCTTGAAGCCCCCTCCTTCGAGAACTGTATTTGTTGGCACAATGGATTCAAGTCTTCGTTTCATCAGATTGGACCACCTGTTAAACTGTTAAGAATGGCTACGATCGTGTCTGGATTGGCTGGTTTCTTTTTGTTCACGGTCAGAGAACGACCGACAACATTGCTGCCGAGGTATGAAAATTGCATCCGCATGGCCATGATGACATGGGCGCCTCCACCCCCTGAGTGAGTCGCAAGTGCAACCTTTCTGTCACGGAAGAGTTGTCTGAAATCATCACCATCTCGACTCAGCCAAGCGATGGCATTGTTGAGGACTGGAGGATAGGAACCGTTGTATTCAGGGGCGAAAACCATCCAAGAGTCCCCTTTGGAAAGCGTCTCACTTAAGGAGGCCAAACCCTCTAAGAGGCCGGTTTCTCGTTCAAGGGCGACGGTGTACATTGGAAAATCATAGGCATTGAGATGGACAGTGGTCACCGAGTGACCCATTTTGACGGCATAGCCTTCAACTTCTTTTGCAAGAGCAGCATTGCTACCGTCCGATGCGAGGATGAATACCAAGGCCGCCATATGGTAAGCAGGATGCCGCCCCATTTAGGGTTAGCAGTAGCTCCCATGTGACCTGACGGTAAGGAAGATGAAAGGGAACGCTTTGGGTTGGCCATGTCCTCGCTGTGGATTGTGGGCCGCCCGGTAAGCGACCCTTGTTTTGGCGCTTTAAGCGACCTGGCCCTCTCAGCCCAACATGAAGGGTGTGACGCCGCAGTGATTTTTGTGGAAGGCAAAGGAGGCAACGACCTTTCGACACTCAACGATTCAGTAGAACGCATGCATGAAGCCCTTGCCAGCATCAAAAACAGCTCCGTCAAACGATTGATGGTCGTCACGGGTTTCAGTTCACTGACAGGACGGCGTTGGAAGCAGCACCAAGCAACATGGCAGTCCAATCTTGGAGTGAGTCTCGAAAGCGTCGATGGCATGGGCTCGTTGATTGCGGAGATTCTTGCCAAAAGCGCTGCATTGGGCGGCATGGAGGTATTGGTGCTTCGCCAAGATGAACACGACGCTGAACTCCTCGGTCGTTGGATCAAAAAGGCAACCTCACTCTCTGCCGCTGAGTATACTGCTCTGCACGACCAAACAATACCAGACCTTGACGGGTGGGTGGTAATGAATCATGACCCGAGTGGTGAATTCACGGGTGCAATTGACGCCTTGACATGGCTTCAATAGCGAGGTATTATACGGGTCGCAGCCTGTGAATTTCACATGACTGAGGCTATGATTCTTGACCACGCTCAAGAAGCAGGAACTGATTTTCTAATATACACAGGGAATTTTTGTGGTTATTGTCGAGCACTCAAAAATCTACTTGACGGCCGAGAACTCACATACACAGAATTCAATTTTGATGAACACCCAAGAATGAGAAGAGGAATTGTTGAAGTCACCAACCATCGAACCGTACCAGTGGTCTTTGACTTGAGAGACGGTGGACCGATGTTTATCGGTGGCTTTGATGAAACGAACCGTTACCTCAAGCGAACGTAAGCAGCCATTCCTTGAGTGCATCGTGATGCTCGAGAGGAATCATGTGGCCTTTCGGATGCTCAACGAGTTCAACAGCCCACCCTGCTGATTCGAATAAATGGGCTACTGCCCATCCGTCTTCAATTGGAACTCGGATGTCTTTTTCACCGTGCATCCAGAACAGCCGTTTGTGTTCAAGTTCACCGAGGCGAAGACGTAATTCCATGGGTCGAACCAAACGCGTGCCCATGCAAATCACACCTTGGATTCGGTCAGCAATGGGCAACTGCAACATCTCTTGAGCCATAGCACCGCCCTGAGAAAAACCACCAACCACCAACGGACCCATCGGCGCTTCTTTCGCGATGAGTTGCTCCAATTGTGAAAGACTCGCATCAACATCGACCAATTCAACCCGTGAGAGGTTGAGGCGTCGGGTCACATCAGCTGCAAAATCTTCGTAGCGCCACCATGTAAAACCGCGTGTGGGATGCTGATAACGTGCCTGTGGAACCAATAGGGTCCATCCTTCCGGACAGATTTTCTGTGCAAATGGACGCATCATTGAGGCGTCGCCAGTCATGCCGTGCATCATAATGAGTGTCGGCATGAAATCCCTCAGAGCGTCCACTGTGAAACGATTCCACCAGCGACCTTGAAGTGAAGGAGCGAGGACTGTCCACGTAGCGTCACTGTGAGTGAATAATCGCCTGAAAGGGAGGGAATGGTTCCAATGGCGCCTTTCTCACTGGCTCCTGAACCCCAGGCTCGGGTGAGTGGTGAAGCACCTTGATGATCCTTCATGCTCAGCGTACCTGAACCACCTCCTGCGATGTTAACATCGATGTACCACACAAGTACATCCCAATCTTCTCCATCTGGATGTCCGCTGTCGAGGAAGGTATCGTAGATGTCATTCTCGTTTTCTGCGTAGACGCTATCGAGAAGGTCTCGTGCCTGATAGAAGTACACCTCACCTTCGTAATTCGATTTCGTTTGGGTCAATTCCATGCGCAGTTGTTCAACTCCTTCGCCATCGGTCCAGACGAGGGAATCCAAGAAACCGTTTCGGCCACTGAAAGCGTAGGAGAGGCGATGACCATCTGAGGAGTCAGCAGTTACGTCGGCGACACCGTTGTAGATGGATGCGGTTGAAGCCGACCATGACTGTCCAAAGAGTGTGAACTGCCAGGCATCACCTTCCTGCCATGGGAACTTGAATACGGGTTGGGCATCGCCTTGTTCGTAAACAGAGAGACCGTCAATGGTGATCCGTCCCAAGAAAGGGTTGTGGTTGATGACAGCGTGGCGTTGTGCCTCACGCTCACTTGAGATACCAAGTCGGTAAAGGCCACTCTCGTTATCGATTTCTGCGACGACAAGTCGAGCACTGTCTTCGCCAAACTGAGGCGTCACAAAGGTGTAGAGCCACTGATCCCCAATTGTCCACGCAGGTAAAGCGAGTTCATCTTCAGTCGTATCTCCCATTCCGTTACTGGATACAGAAGGGCCTTCAAGACAACCTGCCAGACTCAGCGAGAACATCAACAGGCTCAGAGCCAAGGCGCCACGCATGGCCTACCGTAGGATGAGGCCTTCAAGAGGCTAACGCTCCGAGGATACTTCAAAGAAGACCGGTCTTGGTAAGGAAGCCATTTGCTCCCGCAAGCACTACTGCAACAATGGACATCAACTTGATGAGGATGTTCAGCGAAGGTCCAGAGGTGTCCTTGAACGGGTCACCGATGGTATCTCCGATAACGGCTGCGTCGTGAGCAGCATCGCCTTTCTTAGCGCCTTCAATGTGGTTTTGTTCAATCGCTTTCTTTGCGTTGTCCCAAGCGCCACCTGCATTGGCCATGAAGAGCGCCATGAGGACACCCGTCACAAGCGAACCAGCAAGCAGACCACCGAGAGCGTCCCAGCCCAGAGCGTATCCGACGATGACTGGAGCGAGAACGGCAACGAGGCCGGGCCCTACCATTTCGCGAAGAGCCGCTTTGGTTGAGATGTCGACACAAGTTTGGGAATCAGGCTTCACACCTTCTTTGCCTTCGAGGAGTCCTGGGATTTCCTTGAATTGACGTCGGATTTCGACCACCATGTCGCCTGCAGCCTTGCCGACTGAAGTCATGGTCATAGCAGCAACGACGAAGGGAAGGCCTCCACCGATAAGCAGGCCGATGACAACCATAGGGTTGTTGAGACTGAGATCAAGTGTATCTGTTCCTGTGTTCAGTGCAGCGGTATAGGCTGCGAAGAGAGCGAGCCCTGTGAGGGCAGCAGAACCAATTGCGAAGCCCTTACCGACAGCAGCGGTGGTGTTGCCAATAGAATCGAGTTCATCGGTGATGGCACGAACATCGTCGCCAAGACCACTCATCTCTGCGATACCACCTGCATTGTCTGCAACGGGCCCATAGGCGTCAACGGTCATGGTCACGCCAACTGTAGCGAGCATGCCCATAGCAGCCATAGCAATGCAGTAAAGGCCATAGTCATCGCCACCAAATTCGTTTGCTCCAAGGATACCAAGAGCGATGAGACAAACAGGAATGAACGTGGACATCATTCCGACAGAAAGACCAGCAATTGCGTTGGTTGCAGGACCGGTCTTAGACATTTCACCGATGTGAGGAATCGCTTTGGTTTTGATGCCAAAGACAGGCTCGATACCCGTGTAATATTCTGTGACTAGGCCGATGAGGATACCGATGATACTACCCAAAACGACCGAATGCATCACGCCCATCTCAACGTCGATGAGGCCTTGATTGATGGCGAGGTATCCTCCGGCCCAAAACAAAGCTGCGGCGATAAAGGTCGTGTTTCGCAGAGCGGCTGCAGGGTCACTGCCGTTCTTGAGGAAGGTCATAGAAAAGACACCGATGATGGATGCGATGTAACCAATCAAGCCGAGCATAATCGGCATCAGCACATAGTCAGGGGCGACGGTACTGTCAAAACCATTGGCAATGACCATGGCTGCGATGATGGAACCGACAAAGGATTCGAAGATATCTGCGCCCATTCCTGCAACGTCACCGACGTTGTCTCCGACGTTATCTGCGATAACACCGGGGTTGCGAGGGTCATCTTCAGGAATACCTGCTTCGACCTTGCCAACAAGGTCTGCTCCGACGTCGGCAGCCTTGGTGTAGATGCCTCCACCCACACGAGCAAAGAGCGCAATGGATGAGGCACCCATGCCGAATCCTGCGGCCGCACTGACGGGGTTGAGTTCTCCGCCAGTTGTTTCGCCAGCACCCAGCCAGAAAGCGATGAGTGAGATACCGAGAAGACCGAGCCCACCAACTGAAAGACCCATAACGGCCCCTCCGTTATACGATACGGCTAATGCTCCTGCTTGACCACCGTTCTTAGCGGCCATAGCGGTTCGACCGTTTGCTGAAGTTGCAGCCCGCATACCGGAGAACCCGGCGAGGACGGATGCAATGGCACCCGCAAAGAAGGCAATTGATGTGTCGACATCGTTGATGAAGGCCAAAGCGGCTCCTACGATGACGACGAAGATTGAGAGCACTTTGTACTCTGCAAAGAGAAAGGCCATAGCCCCGTCTTGAATTTCTTGGGTGATGTCCGCCACGGTTTCATTGTCAATCTTCACTTTGTTCACTTGCTGATACAGTACAAACGCAATCACAAGTCCGAGTAGGCCTGCGCCCGCAGCAATCATTGGTATATTTTCCATCATAAGTTACACCTTATTGGCTTGGCGACCTGCGAGGCATTCATAAGCCGTTCCCCCGTTATTTCCGTCACAAAGGCAGTTTCCACACTCGTTTTTTATCACCGAAGACATCGGAAAACAGTGAATTAGAGAGGCAATCGTTGAAAGAGGAGGGGCGTGTGGTCTGCTCCATGAGCATCAGTGCCGAGGAGATCTTGGCCGAAATTGGCCCTGTTCAAGAAATCCTCGATGAGCACGATGGCGTGGTTACGGTCATCGACACCAGCGACGGCAACATCATGCTCTCTCTTGACGGTGGTTGCACAGGTTGTTCCTCAACGCCCATGACCGCCATGCAAATTTATTATTCTCTGAAGAAATTAGACCACGTAAGTGATGTTATCTTCGTCAACGGTGAACTTCCCGATTACATGCGTACCTTCATCGACCAAAAAATGGCTAAAGAAGCCGAACAGGGTACAGATGGCGACGATGAACCTCAAGGTGAAATCGTCTGATTATTCCTCTTCATTGCGTCCAATTGAGTGAGGGTTTGCACCAAAGGAAATGTTTTCTCCTTTGATGTTCATTCGTGCTGAAATTGCCAAAATAATACAAAACAAGGCCAAAGGACGAGGCAGGTAACTCGAGCCCCAAAGAGAACCACCCACCGAAGGTAAGAGCCACAGCACTGCGGCAGCAGCCATTAAGAGAATGAAAATAACAGTTTGAGCGGTAGCCTCAGCGCGTGGTGAGCGTGAGAGGGTTGCGATAAAGGTGAAGAGAATCGCTGAGAGCGCACACAGCACTTCTGCGACGACCTCGACCAAGGCTGCATCCACCATGACCACGCCACCATGTGGCTCTTCTTGAACATGGGGGCAGAGGCGAACCTTTGTTTAGGGTCGTAGGCCTTGACTTGAATATGGCAGGAAGTTCCTTTGCATTACCGAAACCGAGGCCGAAAGGTCCGCCCTATTTTTCCCGTAACCAGGTGGCAAACGTACTCCACCAAGTTGCTGTCCTTCTCGAACTGCAGGGTGCCAATGTCTTCCGGGTTCGGTCCTATCAAAACGCCAGCAGAATGCTAGGGAGTTTGACAGAAGACCTCGGCGAACTGGTTGCTACGGGCGAAATTTTCGACATGAAGGGAATCGGCAAAGGGTTGGGCAGTGCCCTCACACAAGCTGTCGCAGAAGGCCAATGGCCCGATGATTGGGTGAACCTCCACACATCCACACCGCCCGGGCTGATCGAGATGTTGGGGATACCTGGACTGGGCCCAAAACGAATCAAATTAATGGCCGATGAGCTTGGAGTAGATTCCGTTGCACGCTTGAAGGAGGTCGCAGAAGCCAATGAAATTGCACCCATGAAAGGCTTTGGAGCGAAATCTCAACAACGGATTCTTGACGGCATTGATTTGCTCTCTCGATTCCGTGCCCGTCGTCGACTCGACATAGGATTGCGATACGGTGAGGCCTTTCAGCGTAAGATTGCTGCCTTGCCTGGTGTGTATCGCGCAACCCTAGCGGGCAGTGCTCGACGACGCAAGGACACAATTGGTGATCTCGATGTAGTAGTAGCCGTGGATGAGGAGGACCACGAACAGGTTGCAAATGCGATTCTTAATCTCAACGGGATTGCCGACGTCAAAGGTGCTGGAGATTCTAAAATCAGTCTCATTCTAGACACGACGATCTTCGATGAATCCTTTGCAGTGGGTCATATTGACCCCAATGTCTTGGACGCTATCGGAGGAGACGATTACGAGCAATTGGAAGCAGGAGGCACCATTGACGCACAAGTGCGCCTCGTGCCTCTGCATACAGAACCCTTCACCCTTGCCTACTTCACAGGCAGCAAGGAACACAATATTGCCATGAGACAACGAGCGATTGACCGAGGGCTTCGACTCAATGAATTCGGCCTCATTCCCGAAGCTAAAGCGGGTGAACTCAAGGGCATGGAAGCAGCCCAATATTCTCTACCTGCTGCCGATGAAGGTGACATCTATGCACATCTCGACATGGCCTATGTGCCTCCTGAATTAAGGGAAGACATGGGCGAAGTCGACGCCGCAGCCTCTGCGTCACTTCCCTCACTCATTGAGACGAGCAACATTCGGGGTGCATTGCACAACCACACCACGCTATCAGACGGGGAAGCCAGTCTGGAAGTGATGGCGGATACTGCACGAAAAATGGGTTGGAATTGGCTCGGCATCGCCGACCACTCCCCCACCCTCAAAATAGCAAACGGGGCCAGTGCAGACGATCTACTGATGCAAGGCGCCACCATCAAACAATACAACCAGCAATGGGCCGATGATGGTCTTGATTTTCGCCTCTTCCACGGGGTGGAGTCCGATATTCTTGAAGGTGGCAAGCTCGACCATCCCGATGATGTCCTCGCACAACTCGACTACGTTGTTGCAAGCGTTCACGCGATGACCAAATGGCGAGGAAGGGATGAAGTTGACAATACGGAAGAACTCATTCGCGTGATTGACCATCCTGCTACCAACGTCCTGGGTCATCCGACCGGACGTATCCTTCAGGGACGAGAGGGTTACGAAGTAGACCTCTTTGCCGTCCTCGAACACATGGCCGAACACAACGAAGAGGGACGGCTCAAAGCCATTGAATTGAATGCAAGCCCCTACCGATTGGACCTGGATTGGCGTTTGTGTAAGCACGCTAAGGGTCTAGGTGTCCCCGTTGCCATCAACCCTGATGCCCATTCCGTTCGTGGATTGAGCGACATCGCTTACGGCGTCATGACCGCCCGAAAGGGTTGGCTGGAGCCTCAGGATACACTGAATTCACTCTCGGGAGCAGACCTTGCGGCCCGCTTTTAGGCAAGAAGCAGAAAGCACACCTTCTTGACTCTCCGACACTTGCAATGAGCATGCGCACCCTACGTACCATCATCATGGGCAGCATGATGGTCATTCCCGGCTTGGTATTGGCGCTTATCGTCTGGTACATCAGTGGCAAGCCGCAAACAGAGCCACTTGAAACCCTAATCTGCAACGGCATACCGCTTCTCTCTATCTTCTCAGGTTTGTATTTTGGATGGCAAACAGGTGAAGAATATTCAGCAACCTACGAACAGTGAGTTGGTTGAACATGAAGGTTGAACATTCCCTTGAACAATGGAATGACCTTGCAACAACCTTTGAAGCCTTTTTTTCAACCTTCGGAACAACCATTCGCACCGAAGACTCGTGCACCTTTGTCGCCGACCCAAAAAAAGTGGATACGACGTTCATCTTGCATCGTGACGGGCGCTTCTCAGCCTCGATGCCACTGCACGAAGTTGATGCTCGTGTGGACAACATCATCTTTACTGAGGAGGAAAAGGTCGTCCATTGTAAGGGAGCCTTTGGCGAATACACCTACCGTGTACCCCAACAACTCATCGGAGCGTGACGTCATGAAGCGAGCAGAGAAAGCAGAACGAATTGTGGAACTGCTTGAGAATCTGTATCCTGTCATCCCCATTCCACTCGACCACAGCAATCCCTTTGAGTTGCTCGTCGCGGTACTCATGAGTGCGCAAACTACGGATTTGAAAGTCAATCAGGTGACTCCAGCACTCTTCTCCAAAGCCAGCACTGCCGCAGCGATGGCCCAACTGGACGTTGATACGATTCTTGCAGATATCCGTCAAGTCGGACTTGCTCCAACCAAAGCGAAGAACATCAAACGTCTCTCTGAATTGTTATTAGAGCGACATGAGGGTGAAGTTCCGGCTTCCTTCGAAGCGCTTGAGGCTCTTCCTGGTGTTGGCCACAAAACAGCTGGTGTGGTCATGGCTCAAGCATTCGGCGTTCCTGCCTTTCCCGTCGACACCCACATTCATCGTCTTGCAGCACGGTGGGGCCTCTCCAACGGTTCGACCGTTGAACGAACCGAACAAGACCTCAAAGCAGTTTTTCCGAGGGAAAAGTGGAATGATTTACACTTGCAGATCATTTTCTTCGGCCGAGAATATTGTCCCGCTCGATTCCACGACCTTACGGAATGTCCTATTTGCTCGTGGACCGCTACGAAAAAGAGAATTCGTGAAGAGATGAAACGCTAGCATTCATCAAAAGAGCGAGAAACTTCGTCCCACGATGCTTGTGATGAGAATCACTGCACTCAGGACGAAGGTGATACGGAGGGCCACATGGTGGTGGTCTTCCTCATGTGCTTCACGGATGAAGCCGTACGCAACAAGGGCGAGGGATCCTGTTTGCAAAATCGTGCTCATGGCACCAAAGAGAGCGACTTGACCATCGTAACTGTCAACGTCATCGCTGTATTGCTCCTGCTCCTTTTCATCCGTCATGTCGTAATCTGATATATCTGGAATCGAGGAAGCAAGAGGGAATTGTGAGAAGATGCTCGCGAAGACCAACAATGCCAACCCGATCATCAACCATTTCTGGAAGGAATACATGTTTCCCTTCGTCATGGAAGCGGTCGGTGGTTGGTAAGGCGAAGGGGCTCCGGGCGGTGGCAGGGGGGCTTGCATGAGGGGGCTTGGTGAAAAGGGGGTATCAACCTTGCCGAGAAATCAAACACTGAAGATGCTGCTTGCGCCCTCGAGCAAGACTGCAGTAAAGAGTGATGCAATCCCTGCAACCCACGTCAACTGGATCATCTGACCAACCGCACTGGTTTTTGTGCCACCACGTAACCTCGTTGCGATTGAAGATACGGCAATGACCTGCATCAAGATGAGAAGAGAAATGATGATTTTGAACATACGGATATTTTCATCCACTGACGATGCGTCTTCCATGACTGGCAATGCCACGCCTCCGCCGAAATCCGAAATGGCACTAACATCTGTATCTACCAAACCACTGGCGACACCAGCAATGGCTTCTCCGAGTTGTAGAACAATGGCCGTCGTCACGTTCAGGGAAGCGACGCTGGAAATCAAAAGACCAAGGGCTACACCCCACATGGTATTGGCCGAGAGCGACCTTCGATTTCTCAGCGAGAGAAGATTTCCCACCGACCGTGAGACCATTTCTGCAGTTTCGGCGGGCTTTCCAGACGATTGTGACCCTTCGATGTAAATACGAGTATAGCGGGAGATAACAGCAGAATTGGTATCAGCGTTGAAGTAATCCCATGCCCTATCGGAATCGATTCGGGTCGATAAACGCTTTTCGAGACGGTCAATGGAATTGTCCAGCATACCAAAGTCAATGCCACGTAATGCCTTGATGGTTGCAGACGGTTCCGCTGAACGGGCTTGGGCGGTTCCACCCAATGCGCGGATAAAGTCCGGATAGGTTTCGTCCCGACGCTGAATCTGATTCTCTTCTCTTCGGACCATGATTGCTGGAATCAGCAAGGGAGTAAATGGAATGGCGATAAAAATCAGCCCATACTTATCCCACTGTGAAGTGATGGCCTCCCAGGTCCACAACAGTGTCAAGGTGAACAAAACGATCAGCCCTGCGGCCACCAGCCCCGAGAGAATGAATGAACGGCGGAAGTTGATACGAAACGGCGTATCCATCTCATCACGAGCGAAGGTTTGATCCTTTGGAATCGTGGCTCTAAAGGCAAAAATTGCGCCTACTTGGATGAAGGTGAACATCAACGAAGCGAGGAGCAGGAAGCGCAAACGGCTTGCGATCTCAATCGGCGTATCGTTTTCGCCGCCGACCTCAAACAGCACCAAGTGAATGCCCGCAATCACCAGGCCAAACAAGCCAGCAGTAACGAGGGACACGTAGATTTCTTTGAGTGTGTCAACGGATTCCAGACGTGTGTCATAGAGGGTATTGTACTGCTCTGCGATGGTCTCTTGTTCCGAACGCATGAACTCATCAATGGGTTGTCCCGCTTCAATGGAAAAGGCCATTCGGTCGAGAAAATCAGACCATAAAGGGCTGGGGCTTTGCTGAGCAACGATACGAGCGGCTTCTGGAAGGGAGGTGTGCCATTTGTCCACAAGCGTTTCAATTCGCTTGACTTCGGCTGCCAATTCACCGTAATCTCGCATTTGCTTGAGAATGTCGAAGATGGATTGCGCACCAACTTCTCCAATTGAAAGAATACCCATTCTGGTGATGAACATGTGCATTTCAGCTTCGATGAGTGTTGCTGTACGTTGGACCTCGAGTATGGGGTAGGCAACGGCAGCAAGTGCAGCCATGATAGTGAGGAGAATGACGAAAAGAACACCGGTAAATCCTGCAAAGAGCGCCCCCTCACTCAGACCCCCTGTTAAGTAAACGATGACAAGCGAAATCAAAAATGTGACACCGACGACTGGGGCAACATAAATGCTAAGAAAGCGACCAATCGGCATTTCAAGACGACGGAGGGCCAGTTGCCAAATTGGCATTCGCTCCATGTTCCACCATCTCCTCACTTGTGATTGATGCCGACCCATGTGTCCACGGACCGGCTGAAATGTTCCCAGCCGTTTGAATAATACAAACCCAGAAGGTCAAAGACGTCATCATAATGCGTCAAATCACGGTCGGCCATCCGTTGAATAGCATCTGCTCTCCGCAGCATTTCATCGTAAATGTCACGCTTATTGGCGAATCCTGCCATAGCAGCAATCTTGTTCTCAAGAAGATGGGATTGAAACATACCACGGAAGTAATGCTTGTCTTTGACCGGGTCCCATTCAAACATACCACGGGTGAGAACACCATCGCTGTGCTTATTGTAGCCAATCACCTCATCAATTCCAGTGATACGACGGGCGATACCGCCACCAGGAGCTTCAACGACTTCTTGGAAGATTGCGAAGTTCAGGTTGTCAAAGAAACGAATTGGAACATTGATCGGGTCACCAGTAAACCGTTGAATCATCTTGACGATGGAGGATGCGTGGAAGGTCGCAATCACGGGGTGACCCGTTTGCATGGCTTGGAAGGCAGTTGCTCCTTCAACACCACGAATCTCACCGATGATGATGTAACGAGGACGACTACGAAGAGCGGCCTTGAGAAGGTCGAACATCTCGACTCGAGATTCTTCGTTTTTGGCATCACGGGTGACCAAACGTTGCCAAATCTTGTGACGCACCTTCACTTCAGGCGTGTCTTCTGCGGAGTAAATCTTGACGTTGTGGTCGATGAATGGAAGAATAGCGTTGAGGGTGGTGGTTTTACCCGATGCTGTTTCACCAGAAACCAATACGGACATACCGTACTCAAGACAGATCCAAATGTAGGCCGCTTGTTGCGCCGACATCGTACCCCACTTGATGAGCTGAACAACAGAAATCGTTTCTTCAGCGAATTTACGGATGGTGAACGAAGGTCCGAGCATGGACACGTCGTCAGAGAAAATAATGTTGATACGAGAGCCATCGAGCAGCACACCGTCAATAATCGGCTTGTTATCGGAAACAGGACGGCCGATACGCTCGGACATCGCCCTCAGATAACGAGCGAGTAATTCTCGCTCTCTGAACCGAATGTTTGAGGTGACCATTCCGAAGACCTTGTGGTCCATGTGAATGTGCTTGAGACCAACCGAGTGAATATCTTCAAGCATTTCGTCTGAGAGAAGAGGTTCAAGCGGCCCGTTACGAATCAAATCTCGTATGACCACGTAAGTCAGTCGTTCTCGCTGAGTTTGTGTGACGGTCAAACGTTTGTCATCCATTCCAACCATTTCCCACAAACGACCCTGGCGGCGAACAAGATTGTTGGCCTCCGTATCAAGAATCGTGTAGCGGTCAATCATCTGTTCAAGGATATTTTCGAACTCATTGTCCGTCGTGAAGGAAGGTGCAGTAGGAGCCTCTTGGAGAAGCGTTTCAACCAATTCTCGTCGGATATTCTCTTCCTCTTCAGTCAATTGCGGCTCGAGACCGAACCACATCACGGTGCCACCGCCCTCATCGTCAGCTGGCGGTTCGTAGATGTGAACGAAAATGGGTTCGCGAGTAATGTAGATGAGATTGAGAGGACGTTGCTTCATCGCATCACGGTCCAACGGGCCGTAATAGACTGGTCGCGAACCGTACATGGCTTCGAAGTCACGGACCCAATCCGCAACGTGCGGATAAGCAGCCATGACGCCGTTGAGGTCGCCTTTGGCAAATCGTGATTCGTCAGCCATCTCAGATTCCCCCTCAGCTTACCGCCGTGATGTCAACGATGAAGCCCATGCCGGGCTCAACACGCCATCCAATTGATGTTTGAATCGGTCCTGCAGCTCGTAAGAAACGAGTTACCACAATGTTTCGCTTAATCTCTCCACCAATCATGGCATTCTCCATGTCCAAAACAACCTCTGATGAGGCTCGCATGGAGTGGAGAAGTTTAGCATCCATTTCCTCAGGGTCAACACATAGCAAGAAGGAGCGCCCTTCACTCGCGATTTTGCGGAATTCTTGAAGCATAGCAAAGCGCGAACTGTCGTCCATGTCACTCGGCATGAGCGAACTTGCTGAATCAAAGACGATCACGTCGGCTGCTGGCACGGCAGGACTGGCCAAGACATCAGCCAGTGTAACTTCCTCGCGAGCATCGGCAATGGTTCCAAAGCGGCTCAGCACCATAAGGCGCCCACCGCGAATGGCCTCGGTCACACCGTATCCGATGCTTTCCATTTGCTCAATCCAACCTCGTGTCGTTAATTCAGTGGTGATTACCAAGACTTTGACGCCGTTTTCAAGCATTCCGTGGGTAAGGCGTTGAGAAATCAACGATTTTCCTGCCCCCACTTTGCCCTGTAGGATGTAGAGCGAACGGTTTGGCAGTCGTAGACCCATCGAATCCCCGAGAGAGTCGGTTTCAACCTCAAAGGGAAAACCATCTTCAATCGGTTTGTGAGCGATGAGGAAAGGATTTTCATCAAATTGCATTCAATCTCACCTCTTCGTTGACCACTCTTGAGTGGACATGACCGTTGATGCTGGTTTCAGACAAACCGATGAACAGCAATGAAACATCGTCTCCGTCTTGATAGGTAAATGGTGATGCAGTGAGTTCCAGCAGATGCCCGGGTAACCATGTTGCTCCACTCGGCAGGATACTGTCGGTCACGGTTGTCGGCGTTGCTCCGTCAATCTTTACTTCATAGGTCGTACTCATCTTTCCACTTCCTATGTTTTGGATGTAAAACGTAATTTCAGAGGTTGCGCTATCATAGGAGACCATCATCGGGTCACCGGCAAAGCCTATGGCGTAATCAGATGATTCTGCTCCCTTCTGCTCGGTGGCTTTGATACGCTGAGTTGCATCGCTCCATTCGGTGATAAGAATAGCACTTACACTCCCTGAGATCAGTAAAGCGGTCACCAGCATGATGAATGATGATGCGCCGCCGTCTGCCATGTTCTCTCCTCAAGCAAGTTGGTGCGCCACGGTGGTTGACCCAGCCGTAAGCGAAATTCGCGATTCACCGATCGACGTCGCATCGACCCAGTTGAGGTAGACAGTTTCTCCTGTGTACCATTTGCTGGATGAGATACTTGACGTGTAGATGGTGTCAAAAGTAATTGGATTGCTTCCGTCGGTAAAGACCCACATCGACTCGTGATCTACGGTGACAACACCCGTATTGGTGAAGTTTGCATGAATCACATTTCCGAGCGTAGCAGTTACACTGCCGCCTGCCGCACTTGAACAGGTGGTTCCACAGGTAATCGTAATGAGAGGGGAACTGGAATAGTTTCCGTGGCTGGTGATCACCACAGAAATTATTGCACCAGTAACATCTACCGTATACGTTCCCTCAAAACCGCCTGAGGCGCTTAGGGTTCCGTTATTGTAATCCGCACCCGCTTGGGCGATGGTGAGGTCAACGACCGCACCCTCCCACAAGGTAGCATCATCAATGCTGAAGGTAGGGACTGGGTCGCTCGCATCGTCAAGCCGATCAAGACCTGAATCGATTTGAGTTGAGATGGACGCGTACGCCATCGAAAAGACCACCAGCATCGAAATGCCGATGATCAATCCACCAATACCCACCGAAGCACCCATGTCAGGGTTCACCTCGTAGCTTTTGCAAATGTCGCCACGACGAGGCAAGAGCAGAGAACGTCAACAACTCGCGGTGAGGCAAGTGGTCGTTCAAGGCTGCATCTGCATCACCGGGGGATGCCAACTGAACAATCGCCAAAACGGCTGAACCTTCTGCGGGAGTCAGCATGCCAGAATCAATGGCTTTCTGGGTGAAACTCACCGCTGCCATTCCGGACATGTTATCCAACAGCAATGCTGCTATTGTTGGGGCACCGGTTTGTTGACCGGATGAACCGCCGCTGGACTGAGGAGCCACCAGGAAGGGGTTTGCTTCGAGGGCTTGTGCCTCGTAGAGTTCCACCAAGGGTGCTTCGTCATGTTCCATCATGCGATTGATTCCTCCGAGTTCCACAACTTCACCAGAAGCGGTGATGATGCGGTCGCCGGATTGGCTACCTTCCGAAGTATCGTCGTCGCTTTCGCCTGCATCAGTTACATCGGCTTCGGAAGGCGCTGGGCTCTCCTCTAACCGAATCTCAACCATACGCAACACGTCTTCAACCATGTCAAGGCGACTGCTGATGAGTCGCTCGAGACCTGATGTGTCAACCGTGGTTTGTACCGGTGCAGGTGCACTTTGTGGTGACAGGGTTGCTGCTACCGTTGGTACACTCTGCTGACTGTTGATCCTTGCTCTTGTTGGGCCTGGAGAGATGGTCCATGCATCCTCTTCACTCAGCATTCCCTGTTCTGGGAAAGGCACCTGCTCAATGGCCACATTGGCCAAGATTTTCAAGCGCTCTTCGCTAAGTTGCTGATCTGCGGATTTTCCACCTTCCGAGTTTCCACTAAATGGCCATGCCATTCTTCATTCCTCCTTCAGTATTCGAGATAAATCTCGAATCTGAAATCAAATGACAGGCGTACCTGCAGTGTTTCCGCCAGCAGGAACTTGCAACAATTCGTAGGTTGTTCCGCCATTGTCAACGTGGAGGTATAGTGGGATGTCTTCACCATTAGCGGGTGCAGCACATGCACCTGCTGGAATCACGAGGACATATCCAGTACTCGGTTGAAGGGTAGTCACACCAGCGGCGGCCCTTGTGCCCATGTCGAGCACGTTGGTTGCTGCAAGAGTTCCGTCAACAACTGTAGCCGAAGCAGTACAGAAGAGTTGGAAGCGGATTTGATTCGCATTGGTTGGATCGCTACCGGGTGAGAGACGAGCGTACAACTCGTAGTTGGTAACAGTCTGACCCGTGTAAGCCTGGTTGATGGAAAGTTTACCGCTCATTGAGTCGGCAGTATCCTCGCCAGTAGCTTGGGCGTTTTGCTGAAGTTTCTCCGCAGTTTGGATGATTACGGCTGCTGCAACGGCTGCGACCAGAATCAATGCGATGAACACAATCATTGCACCGATACCGATAGCGGCCATTTCGTCGTTCTTTTCACGGTTCGTATTGGTCTTCAAATAACCACACTCCCTGCTGCAACTGAACCGCCGTACTTGAGTACTTCATACGTGAAGCCACCGCCACCGGACTGAACCACGAAGGTGTGGTCTGTGTTGGTAGCTGGAGCGCACGTAGCTGGCGTGATGGTGACATCGTAGGTTTGCCCGGCGACCAAAGTCGTTGCGGTAGCACCGCCAACGACTGCTGCGACCGTTGAGGTAGCACCAGTAGTTGTACCAAAGTCACCTGCATCGATACCGCCTGCACAGACGATGTTGAAGTCAACTGCTGCGGCTGGGACGTTGTCCGAGCCAGGAGCCAACTCAAAGGTCATGTGCAGAGCACCGGCCGTTGGGATGACGACATTGAGAATTGAGACCTTTGAGGCCATCATATCGGTCGTGTCTTCACCCGTACTTTGTGCGTTTTGTTGCAGCTTTTCAGCCGTCTGTATAATGACGGCAGCTGCCACCGCAGCAACCAGAATGAGAGCAATGAACACAATCATTGCCCCAATACCGATCGCAGCGACGTTATCGCTTTGTTCGTTCTTCATTTCGTTCTTCATATTTTTCACCATTTTGTTTTTTTTGTCCCCCGCTTCTTGCGGGTGGAATCGGATGTGGTCAAGAACTACCTCCTTGACCAAGGTTGATACGAAGTGGCATGCGTAGTGTAGCCACTTCATCGGAACCGAGCGTTCGGATAAAGGGAACTTCCTCGGCAAGGAAGCCCGGCGGTATCCAAGGGGTAAGAAGAATTTCACTCAAAGGCTCCATTGAGCGGTTTTGGGCTCGCATGGTCACCGTGATTTCCCCCGAACGCATCTCGTAGGATGTTGCAACGGATAACTTTCGAGTTAACGGTGTGTCTTCTGAGGTGAGGCGGTAATCGGGTTTAATCTCAAAGCGTAGCGGAATATTACCACCTGGTGCAATGATGGGGAGGTCCACATTCGGAGGGTTGGCGGTCCATCCTTCAGGAACGGGAGGTTTGAGACGCAACATGGGCATGGGTATTGGACCGTCATTGATAATTCGAACAAGGAGCACTCCAGAATCTCCACCGGCTGGCCAGCGCGTGTCCACGCCCATCCAGAAATGCCTGAAGAGGAAGGGGTTGAGTGTCGAAGTATTGCCGCCAATCAAATCCTCGAGCAGGTCCTCAACTTCGAGGGTGGACTGTCGGATGTCTCCGATTTCTGCAGCCGCCGTGGACTCTCGTAATTTGTACAGGATACGTTCGGCTTCTTCTAGAGAGATGTGTTTGTGCGTCAGCAAACGATGCAACATGGCGATGCTCCGGCGCAGATGGAGGACATCTTCTTCCAAATCATCGAGCGTTTTCTCGGCGATTTTGATGTTTTTCTTGGCTCTTCCAAGTTGATGCATACCCAAGTACACCTTGGCTTCTCCGAGGTCCATTTCGGTTTCAGAGAGTGAGGGGTTTTCTTGGCGAGCGGCTTTTCGGGCGATGCGTTCCAAGGTTTGTGAAGCCTCGAGGATGCCTTGCTCCCGTTCAGCTAATTCTCGAGCCATGACATCATCTGGTACTTCGAATTCGTCTTCAGTCATCGGATTCACCTCCGACATCAGATGAAAACTCGTCATCTCCAAGGTTGTTCTTATCTCCTGAACCGGCTGAAATTTGGATTGGGGCTGAGGTAGGAGCAGGAGCTCGTTCACCGAGAATAGCCGTCAGGTCAAGACCGTCGTCTGCCAAATCATTGAGCAACCGGGCGGGATCGCCGAGGTCGCGTTCAATACGGATTGCCTTAATCTCAGCGTCAGTCATTCGTCCGTAGAGGTTACCATAGAGGCGGTCGGAACGACGCAGGATGTACCAAACGCCCACCATGATGATGCCAAAGTATGCGGCCATCATCACAAGATTGTCGCTATCTGTAGCAAGTTGTGGAGGAAGGCCGAGAGCGATGGCCAACATGCCGAGTACGGGGATTGAGAGGATGATGGTCAATTGCCGTCGACCGTCGGCCAGTGCATCGAAATGGTCGCTATAAACGGTTGAAATTCCTTTTCGGGCACGCTGGTAGTCTTCGTGAATGAGACGGAATTCTTCGCTGCTCTTCCAAGTCATTCGCCAAATCCACAAACCGCAAAGAACCAGAACTGTTGGACCCCAATACCAGGTCGTGAACAGGTGGAAGGCGAAACCGAAACTGATGACTCCGGCATAGACGCCAGCTAATTGCCACTTTTCAGATTGACTTGCGAGGCGCACGAAGATCACCGAGAGCAAAGCCGCTACAACACACGCAATGAAGGCGATGGAGAGGTCGGGTGACCACGACTGAACGCTGACATCTTCCAGTACGACATCGTTGGCGACCAAATTGCCATCTCCAACATAGAGGAACTCCAATGAGGCTTCGCAGGAGATGGTCCGAGATGCTTCCCACCAATCGATGGTGTTGGCTTGAACTTCCCATTGGAATTCATGAGTTTCACGTGGGCCGAGGATAGGCAGCATTTCAGGTGATGAGAGTATCGTTACGTCGCCCTTGCAGTCGAGGATAGGTGTGATGCCGAGGGCTTGGGCGGTGCCCAAATTCTCAACGGTCATTGAATAGGAAGTTTCCTGACCCTCATAGAAGATAGCATCGTCTTTTGGCCCATGGCTTTTGATGGCAGGGTCGGCGTAAACTGCTAATTCATAGGTGAATACCTCCTCATCATAGACGGTGTATCCGTTATGTTCGTCGGGGTGGTACAACCTGAAGGTGAGGTCCCAGCCATCTCCTGCCAGAATATTGGGCGGGTTGGGCGTATCGATGATGATTTCAATCGGGTCGCTGGTGACCCATGGTTGGCGGGACGGGAGAGTGATGCGAGAGTCACTTCCAAGCGAGCCTGAGCCGCAATATTGCGAGAGGTTGAGGGCCATGTCGACTCCATCAACACGTATGGCAAAGGACCATTCGTAATCCGATGCATTTTGTCCAACGCTCGCCATGTCAAGAAGTCGAGTCGATTGGCAAAGTTCGAGTTCATAGGCGATTGCGTCGATTTGACCCGTAGGAATATGAGAGTAGGTAATTGCAAATGGTTGTGGACCGTAGTCAGACGGTGGTGTGACGAAGGTATCTGATTCCTCGAAGAAGCGATCCATTACGAGATTCGTGTAGAACTCAGCGCTCCCTTGCACTTCTGCGTCAGTGGGTTGGAAATTGACGATGAGATTTGCAGCGAGCGTGAGGGCGGGCTGGGTTGCAGTATTCTTCACGCTAAAGGAGAAAGGAGTGGCTTCACCTTTCTTGAGGTTGATTTTAGTCGGCTTCGGGTTGACCATTTCCCAATCTGTGCTAGGTGTCGTTAGTCCGCCCTGTAAGAGTGCGTAGGTGACATTGACTTCCACGTCAGCATTGCCCGTGTTTGTGATCATGACATTCCAACTTCGGCTTAACCCCCGATGGTATTCCATGGTGGCTGGCCACGCATCAACTTCGACCATGAACAGGGGATTGACGATGAAGTCAAAGGTGTGAATCTTGAGGACGGTCTCTGTTGTGGCATTGAGAATGCGCATGGTCACGGGGATGATGTCCCCGTTGAGTAAATCTTCATCTCCGCCAAGTGGGGGTACGGCCACAGAAAAGGTGCTTGAATATACTTCATCCACGCCAAGATTGAGCGGCAGGAAGGCGGGAGTAACCGTCCAATTTCCTTGCACCTTCGTCTCAAGAATGATGTCCTCAATGAGATTACCGTTGTTGGTGAGTGTGAAATCAACTTCTTGCGAAGTACCGGGAATGACGCCAAGACTGATCGGCGTATCGACCATGATGCCGTGTTCTTCGCTGATGTTTCCGATAATATCCGCTGAAAGGTTGAGCCCTGAATCCGCATTGGATACCCAGAGGGTTGCTGAATAAATTGTAGCAGCCAGAGCCTCGCTTGAAGGTGTGATGCGCACTCGAACCGTTTCGTCATAACCAGCGCCAATTTGGATGACATTTGGAGTCTCGAGTTGGAAGGTCAGTTCACCACGATTGGAGTCATCCAGCCACAAATTGAAGGTTGCAGGCGTATTTCCTACATTGCTCACAACGACACTGGTCGTGATTGAATCACCGATTGAAAGATTGATCATTTGGCTCGTTGGGTAGAGAGCAGCGTTGACATTTTCGCCAACGCGTATGGGAATGTCAAGTTGTGTGATGTAGGCGCCCGTTGCGAGGTCAAGAACTTGAATCTGCATGTATTCAATGCTGTCTGCGGGAGCCTCTGGATCGGTGGTTACATAGGCGGAGAAATTCTCCATGTGAGCCAGAGCAGAGGAAGGATAGTCTGCGACATCAGCTGGCACTGAAAGCAGGGTTGTTGATGGCATGAGACTGGTGTTGGAGAAGGATGCAACCCAATTTGGTGGAAGCGTGTTCATCATCACCAAGGAGTAGGAGGTCATGTTATTGCCCGTGTTGTTGAGAGAAAGAGGGACTTCAGTTTCTTCACCGACCATGACGTCAAAGGGAGCATAGTCTTGACCTTCAGCGCCAAGAACGGGCGGTACGACGAGTGTCAGCGTCTGCGTGATGGCTGAGGCGAGAACATTGGACCCTTGATGAACACCGCCGAGGGTTGGTGTCGCTGTAACGGGGAGTGTCAGCGTACCTGAAACTGGGTAATCATCCGCAGGCCCCTGAATCGTCATGACCGCAGATGAGGTTTGACCGAGGTTCATACCAGGGAAGGCCGTTGGTGTAAGGCCAACCTCCCATCGGGAGGCTTCATCAAAGCCACCTGAGGAATCAGATTCAAAGACAGCCGCACCCAGTTGGAGTGTTGCATCGACCGTTTCAGTTAACTCACTTACGAGATTGTGTCGAACTTCAACTTGGAGGTCAAGGATTTCTTCAAGACCAACCCCTTGACGGGCAAGCATCACTTCTTCAACAGTCATTTCAATGTGCTCAGAAGGCAAACCCGGGTCGACAATGACCACCGGTTGAATGGTCACGGGCGCAGCGGCAAGGTCAGGTAAACCTCCGTTTGTGGATTGAGCTTGAACCCATACAGACATCGAGTCTCCAGCTCGGTTGAATTCTGCTGAGACGAGAGGATTCTTGATGCTTGCAGGCGTTACGGCAATAGCTACATTGACATTTTCACCGGGCTGAAGAATGCCCGTTGTGGGACTTGACAGCGAGAGGTCCCAATTGATTGGATTGGTTGAAACGCCGGTAGAGAGCATGAACGTGGTCGGAGCATTGCCCGTATTCTCAACATTGACTTGGATGGTATCTTCCACTCCTGGAATGAGGGTCGTGGCTGTAAGGGGCATTGTGACATCGACACCGTAGGATTCACTGGCCAACACCGTCGTCGAGACGGTCTTTGAAAGGGATGCGCTGTTGGATTCGACGGTGAGCGTCACGATGTCAGAATCGGTTCGCAAAGCATTTGACGGCACGGCAACCTGTATCAGGACTGAAGTCGTAACGTCCGGTGAGACCGTTGGCGTTTGAGAGGTTGGCGTTATGGTGGTGACCCAACCGCTTACACTGCTCTGCGAAACGGTGTAGTCGTCAGTTGACAAGCCGACGTTCTTCAACAGATAGGTGAGTGTAGATGTTTGCCCGGGCTCAACACTTCGATCGTGAGCAGGTGTAAGTTCAAAATCATAATTCGAGAACACGACGGTTTGCGATAAAAATTCAATCGAATCGGACCACCCTGCTCCAGAAGCAGTCATGGTGCCGATGACGTCCCACGTTCCGCTTCGAGAGGTGGCATCAAAGGACATCGAGATACTCTGAGGGGTTGCACCACCGTTGTAAATCGACCCCGGACTCACGAGGGGCAATGTCGAGGAAGCCACAGAAAAGGTGTTGGTGGGGTTTGCTACCTCCGAAAAGGCGAGCGTGTATGACGCAGAGAAATTCTTGACGCCGTCGTTGCGTGCGTCGATGGAGAAGGCGTGAACCGATTGGGACCAAACAACGTTGGCGGCTCCACCTGAGGGTTGAGGGATGTTCACGACGGGGACGGAGGCGGCTTGATACCGTTGCACGTCAACAATCATCTGTTCTTCGTCGTTGGCCGTGTTGACATCAGTGCTTGAAGAGACGCTCGCTTTGAGAATCTGGTCGTCCCCGAGTGTGGCAGCCCATGAAAAGACCTGAACGCCGCTGCTGGCGCCAGCATTGATGACGCCCAAGTCTGCAGTATCAATGACGACATCGCCTGAGGAGGCCGTTCCTTGGAGCAGAAGCGAAAGCGAAGCCTGTCCTGCGGCCAAACCGATGTTTTGGACTTGGATTCGAACGATATGAGTTGCGTCTTCAGCAACAACATTGCCGTTGAGGAGGATGGAGCCTGCATCGTCAAGCGTAAACGAAGAGATCACGAAATCTGGAGTTGAACGGCTGCTGTCTGCAACAGCGAGAGGCGCGACCATGGTTGCGATAAGAAGGGCGACCAGAGCATAGGCGAGGGTTGGCTTAGACAGAATCTGCACCCCCGTCTGGCTTTTCAAAGCGGTCAATGGTGACGTTGCGTCCTTGCCGCTTCCACTGGCTGAGCAATTGTGCGAGGAGGGATTGATGTTCTTCCTCTGAGATGCCCAAACGACGACGCTCTTCCCACAAGAGCAATTGTTCGGTACGGGTGAGGAGTGCATCTCGCAAGTACAATTCGAGGGTGCGTCGATACGCATCACGGTCTGAAATCGCATACACGATGGCATCTCCTGGGACCTGGTCGGCTCTGTTTTGAATCAGATTGCCAAGCATAAGTGCCTCGTCATAGGTCAAATGGCGCTTGTCGAGGTCGGTTTGGATGGCGCTCGCGATTTCTTGAAGTTCAAATTTAGCCTTTGAGCGCTGTATTTTCTTGAAGTGGCGACGCGCCTTCCTAGACATACGTCCGCTCACCATAACAAACCCTGTGTCCTGCCAGTTATTGAAAGAATCGGTTGAAATTCCTGGACTCACCCGTTTTGACTCGTTTTAGATTCATATTGCATATACGAATGGCTCCGCCACATTTACGCCCCCAAGTAGTTCATATTGTAACAAAAAACCATCCAATTCCTTTTGGACGCGGGGGGTGTGGAATGGGCATGAGCGAAACGATACAATTGCAAGCAGGCGAGGACGCACCCGACTTTTCAGCCCTCGATCAAGAAGGAAACGAGCACAGTCTTTCCGCCTACAGAGAGGCAGGGAAGCATGTCATCCTCTACTTCTACCCGAAGGACTCCACACCCGGATGTACCACACAAGCCTGTGATTTCCGCGACAACATGGCTCGCTTGAACAGGGATGATTATGTCGTCCTTGGCGTTTCCAAGGATGCTCAGAAATCGCATCAACGATTTATTGAGAAGCAGGATCTTAACTTCCCACTGCTCCTCGACGAAGACCTCGCTCTGCACAATGCATTTGGCACATGGCGCCTCAAGAAGAATTACGGACGAGAATACATGGGATGTGCCCGCTCTACATTCGTCATCGCTCCGAACGGAACGCTCGAATGGTGCCGCTACAATGTCAAGGCCAAAGGCCATGTTGAGATGTTGATGCGCGAACTCGGCATGAACGAATGAGGTGAAGTGATGGCGCAGATGCCGTTAGGTGGTCAGCGAATCGAATTGTCAGGAGGCGGAGTCGCTTGGTGGCCTTGTCACATTGGTCATGATGCCGTCGTCGGCCCTGAGAGTTCGATAGGTGCACTCGCCCACGTTGGTCAGCGAGTTCAAATCGGTCAGCGTTGTAAAATTCAAGGTTCTGCCTACATCGCTGATGACTGCCACTTGGAGGATGATGTCTTCGTAGGACCAAGCGCAGTACTTCTCAACGACCGCTTTCCGCCTTCAAACGACCGAGGAAAATGGAAACCAATTCACGTGGCATCCGGTGCAGTTATCGGAGGAAATGCCACCGTCATCGCAGGTTGCAATCTTGGCGAAGGGAGCGTTTTGGCTGCAGGCGCAGTCCTCACAAAGCATCTTCCTGCCAAGGAAGTCTGGGCGGGTAATCCTGCCCGATACCTCATGAGCCGCGAAGCCTACGACCAAGCAAGGGAGGACAAGGTATGAAGGACGAACGAGGCGTAGTTGCCGCATTTTTACGACGCTGTAACACCTATGCAAAGGCGAGTATTGAGCGAAAACAAGAGCGCGGTGACCTCGACGAGATACCGAGGTGGCAAGCCTATATTGAATTCAATGAACACGCCCTTGAAGAAATCGCCAACGGTACGCTTGACCGCTGGTTCACCCAACAAGGCGAAGAAGCAACCGCACCGCTCCATCGTCTGGATGTTGAAGCAATGGAACACGTAGAACGGAGCACCTGGCTGAGCAACGTCCTCTCTCCTCGTCCGGTCGTGGTCGCAGGAACGATGGATAGCGAGGGTGGAAGGAATTTCGCTCCCCTGTCGTCTGTGATGGGCGTATCAACTGCGCCACCCTATCTTACTGCCTCTTTTTCAATCCACAAAGACAAGCGCCCACGCGATACACTGACGAACATGCGTGCGACGGGAACCGTCCTTCTCAACCTCATGCCGAGCACTCCTCGTGGTGCAGAAATCATTGATGAAACCGCCACACCACTCCCATACGGTAAGGACGAATCCACCCTGCTGACGTTGGAAACCGTTCAAGGCCAACCCTTGCTGCTCAAAGAAGCCGTCGCAGCTCTTGAGGCTGAATACGTCGAGGAACATGCTCTACCCGATGCCGTTGCACGCCTTACCGTAATGCGGGTCAAGGCCGTTTGGTTCTCATCAACAACGGTTCCCGCTGGAGGCATTGATGTGCTTTGCCAGCACGGACGTGACGACATGACACCAGCACCCGATGGATGGACCCGTCGGGTGGACAAGCATTACGGCTGACCTTTCAAGCGACTCCAAACTGTCCTCAATCCGTCTGAGAGGAGGATCGAGGGCCACCAGCCCAAATACTCCAATGCGTTTGAACAATCGGGTAATCGACGAGAGGAGTCGCCATGGTATCCCTCTGAAAAGACGATGTCAACGGCTTGAGAACCTACCACCTCGTTGACTGCCTGTGCCAATGTGAGCATGCTTACCTCTTCTTGTGAGCCGAGATTGAAGGCTGCTCCACGCATCTCTTGACCCTTGATTCCACGGTCGAGATGGCCAGCGAGATAGAAACCCTCGACCAGGTCATCAACATGTGTCAAACTACGAGTTTGCTGACCGTCTCCGTGAACGTGTATGACCTGTTGGCTGCGAACGGCGTGGAACATCATCGCGACCACCTGACCGTAATCATCGCCCATTAAACGTACACCGTAGCCGTTGAACGGTCGAACAATCCGCCCGTCCAAACCTTCTCGCACCGCATGGTAAACGGCCACCTCATCAAGATACTTGCTTGCACCGTAGGCGAAGCGTTGGTGCTGTGCGGAGTTAGGAAAGACGCTCTCGTTGTCTTCTTTCAAAGGCATGGTTTTGGCGTCTCCAAAGGCCTCTGGCGATGAAGCCAAAACGTAACGAGCGCCCCATTCAAGCGCCTTGTCAATGGTTGCTAAGGTGGCGTTGATGTTGACGTCAATGACGCGGCGGGCTGCTTTGTGAAACCAACGAGTCCCGTTGATGGCAGCGAGGTGGTGCACGAGGTCAATGCCTCCGAGGAGGTCAAAACACCCTTGCAAATCCTCGGGTGAACTCGCATCGCCAGAACACAAATGAAATGAGTCATGGGTCAAACAGTGTTCCAAATTCTCAGACCGCCCCCGAAACATATTGTCCAGAGCGACCACATGATGGCCTTCACTCAACAAGCGCTCGCACAGTGAAGAGCCAATGAAACCTGCACCACCCGTGACCAATATACGTTGGCTCAAGGCATTGCACGCTCCAATACCGTGAGCGTGACTTCATCCCCAATGCGAGTGAATTCAACGATGTCTCCGTTGTTGATCTCCTGGCAGGGGTCGAGATCAAATCCATGGCCGTAGGGAACGTCCAACAGTGAACAGGCAGGCAGAGTGAGCGCACATACGTCACGATTGACGATAGCCTTAGGGCCTTTTCCAGTGTACAACAAGCCCATCAAGACATAAGGCGCTACCGTTGAACCCGAACCTTTTGGGTAAATGAGGACCGTATCTTCAATCGCTTGACCGTCCAAGGGATGACCCGGCTCTTCGATGACTCCCGTGTCACGGTTCACATAACCAAGGTAGGTGATGGGAACGTCGCTCACCATCGCTCGACCCTTGAGCGAAAAATCATGTTGAGAGTTCAAACCTGTACCTTTGAGACGTGCATCCCCTTCGCGATGTGTCTTGCTTGAGGCATGTTGGGGCTGAGCTTTCGTGCTGAGTTCTGGACGTGGCCCAGCACTCCGTTGGGGGTCAAAGGCGTGAGCGACGCATTCATGAATTGGCATCACGCTGGTTGGAAGGCGATTCAAGCCGCTGGTGAGGTAGTGTTCGGCCTTGAGGGAATTGGTCAGTAGGTGATTGTACTTTTCACGGTTGTACGGCGTCACTTCTGGGCAGGTATCTTTGAGAAGAACTGCACCTGCTTCCTCCAACATCTGGATGGAGCCGTCTGCTACGGCGAGGTCGTAATTTTCACCACTGGTGAACACCCACAAGCGCTGCTCGGGAATATGCATACCCATTTCCATGTGACCGCGTACAGCAGCCGCTGTGATGCGGATCTCTTCGAGGCTCGCCTGAGGACAACCAACCACCACCAAATCCACTTGCCCCTTTGGAGCAAGATCTTCGTATCGCTGAGCCAAATCCTCAGCAGTAAAGGTGAGTTCCCCTTGCCAACCTCCAGCAGGAGGACGGTAATCGCCCTCAATACGCTCAAGCGGTGGCGCTTGAGTATGGCCTTCAGCCCAGAGCATGGCGCAGCCGTAATTTGCAGCCGCAGCCGTGAGTGCCTTTTTCGAAGCGAAACTGATGTAATCTGGTAGTCCTGTGATGAAGGGCATGGGTCCGAAGGGTGTTGACCACTCGGGACGTACTTGCTTGCCAATCCAGTCTCCAAGGACCGACCAATCGGACAAATGATTGAGCGAGCATTCCACGTGAACCATGATGTTGGGTACGCGGTGTTCCTCCAAATGCAAGCCCCATTCGGGTGCATAACCGGTGAGGGCTGTCGCCAATGCAGAAAGTCCTGATTCTCGATTGGTGATGAGGGAGGTCCAAGTATTGGAGAAACAAACGGCATTGGATTCCGCCCACGAAGCCACACCGACTGCCGATTCAAGACCACGGTCGTATGGCGTACATGACAACGTAGCGTCAATGCCCAATCGCTCATAGGCTTGAACGATTTCAAATTGTTGTTCAAGGAAATCGGGCCACTGAATGTCCATTTCTTCCATCTTTTCTCGATCACAGCCGGCAGAATTCAGCGTCGTTGGAATGGCGACCTGCCCATCATCATCTGCGGATAAATCAGAGAGGAAGCGGCGAAGACCGTGCCCTCCGGTGATGACTGAAACTCCCGAAACGTGAGCGTGAACTGCTTCGATGAATCCGTCTGCCTTAGCCGTATACGCAAGGTCAACCACCAATCGTGCTGCCTTTTGGCGAGTGACGCCTTCTTCGCCTCGAAGTTGGGCGAGCAGACGAGGTGGTGTCTCCATGGTTTTGCCACAACACGAAGCCTCATCAAGTCACCCCTCAACTTCTTCTGAACGATTTTGTGTCGGGAGAACTTTTCTAAGCGTTGAGGTTGTCGATTGTGTTTATGTCAGAAGAAGACAGAACTTGGGGTGAAGAAGCCCGTGAACCAGAAGAAGAACAGAATGAAGAGCGCCATGAACATCGTCACAATCGATTGTTTACGGCCCTGCAGGTGATGGGTGTCATCATCGCCATGCTGCTGGCCGTCTACAATAATGCGCTGATCTCCGCCGAGGAAGCAGAAGTCGTGGAATCACCTCGCATGCTCGTGGAAAGTGAGCCCCTCGCCCCATTCGCACCGTGTCACGAAGGTGGCGTCCGCTTCAATCTTGGGAGTGACGACAATATGAACGGAGTATTGGACGCAACCGAAGTCACCTCTGACACCGTCCTATGTCACGGCCTTCAGGGTCTTTCAGGCCCTCAAGGTCAACCGGGTCTGGACGGAGATGAACCTTTGATTCAACTGCTCACCTCACAACCCCTGCCGGTAGGTGGGGAAACTTGCGCCAGCGGCGGAACCAACATTACGACGGGATTGGACCTCAACGCCAATTCCGAACTGGATGAAGAAGAAGTCACCAATGCAACGGTGCTTTGCAACGGGGCCGTTGGAGGCAGCGGTAGTGACGGTGCTGCGGGAATGGATGGTTCAAGTGGATTTTCGGCTCTGGTCGAGAAGGTTCCCGCCCCCACCTATCTGTGCAGAGATGGATTTGTCATCCAATTTGGCGTTGATGACGGGCAGGGAGAAGGCCTCGCCTCCAATGCAGTTTTGGAAGCGGATGAAGTGCGTGAACGGCTCAACTTTTGCTTTGAGCCCCTGCGCTCAGAACGCTTGACTGACACATTTACCGGAATTGCAGACTCAATGACGAGCGGATGTGACCAAGGTCTGTGGCTTCCCAATTCAGAGCGCTTTGTCTTCTCGGCCAACGACGGTCAGGTCGGCTGTGAATTATTTTTCAGCAATGGGGAAGTCAATACCACCAACCTTCTGCTCGACCTTCATCCCAACGGAGATGCACTCCCCGGCCAATACATCGGATTGAATCATCTTGAAACCGAAGAAGGTGACCTCATGTTGTTCGATGCCACCAACGGTGTTGACGGACGCAGCCTGTGGGTGCATGCGACTGCTAACAACTCAACGTGGTCCTTGGGAGCCATTGAATGGCAGGCGCCCACGGCTTGGGCCGATGGTTTGCTGTTCACGCTCATCAATGGGGACTATGTCTGGACCAACGGCACTGCCTTACTTCCTTGGCATCACCACCCCATGTGGAACTCGACCGAGCGACAGCAGATTTCCGACTCGATCTCGTCTCTCGACCAAATCGGGCAAGCTTGGCTTCATGGCGACGAGCGCGCCCTTTGGTTCAGTGCACGTGATTCAAATGGCGACGTTGAAGCCTATCGAGTGACCTTCCAAGGTGAATTCACATCATGGTCGGTCAATCCCTTTGGTCATCTGGAGTTGACTCATCCACTGAGCGATGGAAATCATCTGCTTGCGATTGGAAGCAAAGGGACGGCCAAACAATTGCTCCGTTTGAACGATAACGGAAGCAGCGAATGGTTGTCATCCATTGCTCCTTCATCGGGTGATACGAAGATGGGTGAGGGCATGGGATTGCATCGCATCGGTGACAATCTCGTCTATGACGCTGAGGTCAGTCTCAATGAAGCAAGGCTGTGGACCACCAATCTGGCCAATGGCATCACCCTCCAACTCTCACCAGAACTGCTCTCACCCGGAGCGCAAATTGGAGTCGCAACGGCAGACAATCGCCTTCTTTTTGACTGCATTTCCCCCAGTCGAGGGACTGAAGTTTGTGTCACAGATGCCACCCCCATGGGGACCAAGGTGCTGCATGAATTGACGCCAGGTCCTCTTTCAACCACCATCAAAGCCATCGTTGCTGTCGAAGACGGATGGTTGCTCGTCGCTGACGGCATGATCAACGGCACTCAGGTCGGCACCAGTCTCTGGTCGGTGGAAGGTGAAGCCATGCGTCATGTCTACAATCCTTGGCCGGGCTCGGCTAATGACAGTCAAGCCTTGACCTATGGAGGCCTCATCCTCAGTGATACACAGGCATTCTTGATTGCTCACGACGGAATAACGGGTCATGAGTGGCACCGCTGGAGTCACGGAGAACTTTCGGACGATTGGATTGTTATTGACTCCTGATGGGTATGACGTCGGTACGGCCGATGCAGTAGGAACAGGAATCTCCAATGACGTAATCCTTTGAGGCTTGTTCTTCTGACGAAAGAGGTTCACGGCAAGCAAAGCAGACCACGATCTCCGTTTCCTCAAGCGAGGCGTTGACGGCAACACGCTGGTCAAAGACAAAGCAATCTCCGTTCCAGTGTTCGCCACCTACCTGTTCGAAGTATCCCAACACGCCGCCCTTGAGTTGTTTGACGTTGGTGAATCCAGCCTCCATCATGATGGCGCTGGCTTTCTCACAACGAATCCCACCGGTGCAAAACATCACAATTGGTTCGTCCTTCATCGAATCGGGAAGTTGTTCAATGGCCTTTGGAAAAGCTCTGAACGTGCGAATGTCAAGGTCAATAGCATTCTCAAAGGTACCAATTCTCAATTCGTAATCGTTGCGAGTATCCAAGACGTGAACGGCCTGTCCTTCATCGAGCATGGCTTTGAAGTCCTGCGGTTCGATTTCTTCACCCGTTTGCTCGTGAGGGCGAATGTGGTCGAGACCAACAGAGATGATCTCGTTCTTTTTTCGGACATTCATGCGGTTGAAAGGCTGATAGTTGGTATAGGATATTTTGAGCGGTATGCCCGCAAATCGTTCGTCTCGCTCAAGGTAGGCCATGAAACCATCAACATTTGCTTGCAACCCTGCGAGGAAGAAATTGATGCCTTCGGGGGAGAGCAGGATGGTCCCCTTAAGGCCCAAATCCAAACAGACGCTGAGAAGTGGGTTCTTCAGGGCGTCCCTGTCGGGTAAATCGACGAAGCGGTACCCTGCGATGTTGACAATCTTGCCCGTCACATAGGAGCCTTCGGGCGTGAGTTTTTGAGCCCACCGACGTCAGCGAGCGTCTCGCCAATCGTGGTGAGAGGCTAAGGGTCTACGCCAGCCTTGCCCGAAGGCCCGAGAGGAGATTCGAGGGGCTGGTGCCATCTGCCACCGCTTGTGTTCATTACGCTCCAACCGAGTCAAGATCTCCTTGACCTTGTCCTCGTCATGCCCGGCTGCAATCATCTCGTCCGCATTCATACCCGCCTCAATGTGCGCCCTGAGGATTTTATCGAGTTCAGCGTAGGGTGGCAACGTATCTTCATCGAATTGGTCGGGGGCAAGTTCTGCTGAGGGCGCCTTGTTGAGGGTGGACGCGTTGACGGGTGGAGGAAGTCCTGAGGCTTTGGCCCTCTGATTGAAGCAACGAGCCATGGCATAGACCTCCATTTTGTAGACGTCCCCCAAGGGTGCATAACCGCCAGCCATGTCACCGTAGAGCGTGCAGTAGCCTTGAGCGATTTCCGATTTATTTCCGGTTGTGATGGCCATACTGGATTTCGCATTGGCGTAGGCCATAACGATGATGGCCCGCAAGCGAGCCTGCAAATTTTCACCAGCAACGGCATGTCCAGACGACAGTACCTCGTGAAGAACCTCCTCACTTACACCGTGCATGGCATCAATGGGATGGACCTGATGGTTCAAACCGAGTGCTTCGCCCGTGTACCTTGCGTCATCGACTGAATGCTGAGACGAATGGCGACTGGGCATAGCGATGCTGGTGACGTTGGAGGGGCCAATCGCAGCCGCAGCAACACAGGCCGCTACGGCTGAATCAATTCCACCAGAAAGGCCCAAAACGATGGAACCGATGTTGGATTTGCGGCAATAATCTGCAAGACCAGTCACGACGGCATCGGTCATTTCGTTGATGGTGTCAACCTCGCTTTCAGCCTCTTGATGTGCTTCAAGGAAGATTATGCTGCTCTCGCCAATACACAGAGCATCCTCGGCCTGACTTGGCAACCAACGGCAGCCGTCAGGCCCCGCTAAATCCACGAGTAAAACGCCTTCCTGCCACGATGGGGCGATGACGGCTCGGCCGTCTGGCCAAGCGACCAAACTGCGACCGTCAAACAACAGGTCATCATTGCCCCCAACTTGGTTTGCAAGAAGGAAGGGATGATTGAGCACTGATGCGACGTGGCGCGCAACCTCAAGGCGCGTGTTGGCTTTCTCGCTGTGAAATGGAGAGGCTGAAAGGTTGACCGTGGCTTGGAGGTCCACGCCCTGACGGCCCCACTCAGCGATGTGCTCAATGGGGTCTTGGGCGTAGGAGGACGGCGTTTGTCCCGCCGACTGCCAGGCATCCTCGCACACCGTCACGCCAAGCGTGAGGTTACCGATGGAGCGGGCGAGACCTGAGCGGTGATCAGGTGCAAAATAACGTGCTTCGTCAAAGACATCGTAGGTGGGTAGCAATTGCTTGCGGGCAACAATTCGGCCGCTTTCTTCACCGGTAATACTGCCAGATTCTGGGCCACAGCGGACCACACCATTGGTCGGCAATGCTCGTTCGTCTTCTGCGGGAAGAGGCGTACCAACCAGCAAGGGCAAGGAGGACTCGAGAGACAAAGCGGTGTTGAGGGAACGTCGAATAAAATCGTCTTCCAAGAGTAAATCTCGAGGTGGATACCCACACACCGCCAACTCAGTCGATACACCAACCGAAGCACCTTCTTGTTCGGCGAGTTGTGCAAGAGCAGCTAGACGCAGACTGTTGTTGTGGAGGTCACCCACGGTGGGGTCCATCTGCAAGAGGCCAATGCGACTCATCGTTCTTCACCCTCTTGAATCCGTTCAGGGGTGCTTAACAATCTCACCGTTTTCGTCTTTGTACCACCATTCATTGGTGGCTTTGTCATGATACCACCAATAGCCGTCCGAGCCCATGACCCAATCCGTTTCTTCCTCCGTAGAGGCGCCTGTTGATGCAACGGCGGCGGTTGAAGCAACCGCTTTCTCCGGTTGGACCACATCGTTTTGATCGTCATCATAATCATCTTCGATTTCATCGGAGTAATCATCCCAATCATAGCCTATTTTTGAACCTTGATTGACCGTCATGCGCTTGAGCCAAAGCAAGAGTGTTACGACGATGGAGAGGAAGAGAATGGCAGTCACGGTACCAATGATTGGATTGACATCACCAAATACCTTCTCGGTGAATGCAGGTTCTTCTGAAACTCGTACGTCAACGGTGGGACCACTGGTCATGGCACCGTTGTCGAGGGTCGCTTCAATCCATTGGACGCCAGCCCGTTCTGGACCCCAATCGAGGGTAATGATGCCAACCGCTCCTGCTTGAGCATTGACGGTGGTTCGCTGAATCTCGGACCGAGTACCATCGAGTTCGACCGATTCAAAGAGAACATCAATGCTGCCTTCAAGCGTCCCGGTGTTCTCGACTTCAAGTTGAATCGAGGTTGTATCGCCCACTTCAAGCAAGAGGCGGGAATAGGTCATTGAGGAGGGTGATACCGCGAATTCCGGTTGGAGCCACTCCATGTTCCATGTGGCGATGGTGGTTCCGCTGACCCCGCCGTTGAGGCCAGTCACCTCATTACCTGCAAGGTCACGACCTTCAACGTAAATTTTGACGACCATTCGGTCGATGAGCATCTCGTCGGTGATTTCACTGAGGTTCATTTCCGCCGTCAATTCAAGTTGAAGACCGTCTAATTCTGTTCCTTCCAAGGTCAGAGCTTCACGGCCCGAACGAATGGTGTCCTGAGTTTGGTAGTCTTCAACAACCCATACAAGTTCCAGAGATTGAAGGTCCAAGCCACCCAGTTCTTCGATAACAATACGCACGTCGTGACCTTCGCCTCCGAGGATGGCAAGGGGTCTGGGCGATAGGATTTCGACCGGGTTAGGCCCCTTACCATCGACGAGGATCCACTTGACGGAGGTTTCCTTGTCCGTAAGGTCTGCACCTTGCCCTTCAAGGCAAGCAACTTCCCAAGTCATGGGCAGTGCACCCGATGTTGCGGGGGCATCCAATGGTGTCGACCATATGCCATCGTAGGCTGTTGCCGTGTAGGTTTGACCAGCAAAGAGAATGTTCACATCACAATTAAAGTCAGGAACCGTGGATGTTTCTGCAAATACCAATCCACCTGAAATTTCCATCGGTGTCAATGGCGTCACACGAGCACCATCGCCGAGGAAGGCCCCGCGAGTGAGGAAGAGATTCACGGTTTCTTCGGGAACGCTCAAACCTGCAGAGAAGCGCCAGCGATGCTCTGGGAAGTTGCGAGATTCTTCCTGTCCCGCTCGGTCAATAACCAAGATTGCAGGTTCACGTCGATTATCTCCGAGGTCGGGAGTATTCCATCCGAAGGTCATATCGATTTGGAGCAACATGTCCTTCTCAAAGGGACCCGCCATGCCGTTTTCACCCATCATGCTGCAGTCATCAATGAAGATGTGAATGGATGAAGTAGTACAGTTCCCCGTTTCAAATTCCCAGATGATGCTCATGGTATCGCTGCCTTGGTTGCTGGCCAACATGACCTCAACGGTGTCGAGGTCAGCGCCTCCGTTCGGCTCGGTGATTTTCACATCAAGTTGGTAGGGCTGACCGGGATGGAGCCATGATTTCCTGCCGTCTGCCCACGAAAAGGCGTCAGGGTCAAGGGTTGGTGCACCATCAACGGCCAGTTGGTAGATCGCCAATTGTTGACCTTCTTCTGCGCTGCCGCCGTGTTGAATCGCATAGCCTGAGGGGTCGGTGCCCTCAAGGTAGACGGCTACTTTTTGACCCATGCTGCCTGCTGTATCGTCCACCATCAGCGTGTAAACGCCAGTAAGGGATGTACGGTCGCTGGGTAAAAGCATGGGTACGGCTGAATATTCGCCCTCATCTGGCCAACCGTTGAGGTTGTCATCGTCAACCCACTCCTTCCAAACCATGGCATTCATGGCGGCAGGGAGGATGGGCTGGTCCATGATGGTCACCTGCAATACTTGGGTGGGACTTGGTGTTCTGTGGTCGTACTGGAACATCGAAGAATCGATGACGCGGGGCTTCACGGAATCAACGGTGAAGGTTCGGGACCATTCAGCTGGTTCAATAATGCTTGAACCGTTGAGTGAAACCAAACGAACCGTCCACGTCACGTCCCCGTAAGTGAAGGGGATGGTTTCTGTGATGTTCCAATACACACCGTCAAGGCTCGTTGTATTGATCACCGCTGAACCGCCTCTGTACAGAGTTAATTCGGCATCGCCATCAACGAAGGCGCCAGCAGCGTTGAGGCCTTCAAAGCCTATTTCAATCGAGAGATTCATGCTTTCTCCACCTTGCAGATACTGCCTGGTAGACGGCATGGCTCCGTCAGCGTCCGAGAAGGTCATTTCCTTGATCTCAAGGTCGTTTTCGTAACCCTGATTGTTCAAGTCACCCCATGTGTGAGAAAACGGAATCGATATGACTCCACTTTGAAGCACGAGACGAGAGGTCGCGGTGAGTTGCATTTCATCGTCCCACATAGGGCGCAAACGGAAGGTGATGTTGGCCGTCACCGTGGTACCGTCAACGAGGGCTTCAATGGGGGATTGTGGGTGCAATTCAACAAGTTCTGCATCACCAAGACCTGCAGGTGAACCACCGCTTGCTGGGAAGAGCCATGTTGCTTGGTTCGTCTTACTGAAGACATCGAGGCGATAGTGAGTGATGGTTCCGCCATAGACTTGATATTCGGTCTCGATGGTCTGCCAGTGCTTGCTCGGCGTCAACACCGCTTGAGCGTCCCGCATGCCACCGTCTTCAAGCAGAACAGTGGCTGAGGTTTGCAGAGCGAGGACTTCAATGCTCAAACCGCCTCGTTCACTGGCCATGAAAGGCATCGGAATGGACTGCATGCCGCCGACATGAGCGACCGAGGTACGGGCTTCGTTCAAACCCATCACAAAGGATGAAGCTGCATCTGCTTGAAGGTGATGAGAGGCGTTGTAAGTCGCACGAAGCCCACCGAGAACAGCCGTCCCGGTTCCAGATACTTCAATGCGAATTTCCGTGAAATCCGTGCCTAAGACCTCCAAGGAATTGCTCACCTCGGAGAGTTCTTGGCTCAGCAAGGCGAACTCGCTGAGGTTCAGTTGCATTGTCCCAGAAGTCGTTGCATCATAGGAGCGATTGGCGATGAAATCGTTTTGGACAAAGAGGGCCACATCACGAATTGAACCGCTCTGTGCAACGTACGAGAATGCGAAGGAGGAAAGGTCGTTGGTCGGCACCCATGCTTTGGTGACCGTTGGAGCACCGCTGACAAGTGAAAGTGAGATTTGTTCCTCTCCGTTAACGAAGCGGTCTTGCCATCCCCATGACCCGACTCGCTCATCAACGCCGCCCCATTCATAGCGCTGGTCGAGGTTGAAATCCAAAGCGGGTCGAGCAGGGACCTGTCCTCCAAACATGTCGTGGTGGAGAGCACTGACCGACCAGGTCGTGAAATTACTCATGTTCCCGTCAGCGGGAGGAAGAGCGACCACACGCAGTTGCATCCCAACGGTTTCAGGTGTCACGATGGGGTCGTAAGGAAGCGTCGCGTTCATCCATCCTTGTTGCGGATGGTGTCGGACTTGGAGTTGAGCATTGGTAATGGTGCCTTCAACTTCGGCATCGTAAACTGGAGCATTGGCGAGGAACCACGGCGAAGTGAGGCTTGCATTCGCTACGCCGGTGATTCCGTTCAGCGGGGAATATGTTGAACCGTTGAGGACCCAACCTCGCTGGTCGGGTTGTGTGTGAAAAGACTCACGCGCCGAGCCGTCACCAGCCATGGAATGAACGGCCGGCATGCCATTGACGCTTGCGGCAAATTCCAGATGAACACGGAACTCGTCCACGGTGTCGTAATCCAGAAGGTTCAGAGGAACCAACAGTTCGTTGGTACCGAGCATTCCGGGAATGACTTCACCTGCTGCGTTGAGCACCGACCAATTCAGGAAGGCGCCGGGAGGAATCGTGGCTTCGATGAAGAGCGGAGCATAGGTATCGGCAGCGAGGGGTTGAGTCATTCCTGCCTTGGAACCCATTGTTGGGCTGGTCCAGTTGGACGCAGGGGGAGTTGCGATGTGCACGTCGTCAACGAACCAGTAATCACAGCAAGTTGAACTGCCGCTGGTTTGATGAATCCTGAATTGTGAATTGGTGTGCAGAGCGGCTGCGGGAAGCGTGGTCATAAATTGGAAGTTGGACGTTTGAGAGCCACCACCGGAGAAGGTGCGGAACGTGGTCCAAGAACCGGTAGCAGTCTTGTATTGGAATTGCAAATTCTCTCCTGAATCGGGTGTTTCGCCACAGCCAGACCGACCCTCATGAACCCAAGCGTGGAACGGAATATTGACCCCACCGGCCAAATTCACCGTCGGTGAAGTCCCGTAGGTTGACCCAGCATAGGTTCGCAGTGAACCCCCTGATGAGCCGTTGTAGCCACAGGCTGGTGATGCGACACGAGCCGTGTAGGAATTGGAAAAGGTCCATCCCTGATTGTTGGTATTGAAATCCCAAAGAACACCAGAGGATGTTCCTGACAGGGCTCCATTGACCACCGATGAGCCGTTCTTGATCGCATCTGGATGATTCCAATCGGCAGCATCGTCCCAAACAAAGCCAGATTGGGTCGGCAAAATCTTTGGCTTGAAATTAAATTCTGCGCTGACCAAAGGTTCGTTATTGGGCAAGTCGAGTTTGAAGGCATTATTGGGCGTGCTGGTCAAGGTGAGGTCCATGTCACCTCCCTCTCCAACAGCGTACGGAGAGCCCTCAGCTTCAAGGGACGTCGCCCCGTTTTCTCCCGTGAAGTCAAGAACAGAAAGCCAACTGCTGGCCACCAAAAGACCAACGAGGAACAGAGCGATGCCGTGGACACGCCTCCCCGTCATGCCCTTCGGTGCACATTGAAGGCCTTGAAGGATACGCCTCCATTTTCTCGTATTTATTCCTCGATATACTCACGCCAATGGTGAAGCGAGAGGGCGACAGGAGGACCGGCCGAAAAAGACCTACTTCGGGAGTGATATTCAAAACGAGACCCACGGTGGAGGCAACATGGCTCGCCCAACCTCTGCAGGTGAATTGGATGCTGTGGCATTGGAAACGGCGCTCTTGGAGCAATGGAAAGAAGAAAATGCCTTCCAAGCCTCCATAGAATCGCGCCGAAGTGGGGCTCCGTTTATTTTCCTTGAAGGCCCTCCAACCGCCAACGGAAAACCCGGAATCCACCACGTTGTCGCTCGGACCTACAAGGACCTCGTATGCCGCTGGAAGACCATGGAGGGCTTCTTGGTTGAGCGGAAGGGTGGTTGGGATACTCACGGCCTGCCCGTTGAAATTGAAGTGCAGAAGCGCTTGGACTTGATGAGCAATGAACAAATCGAAGCTTTTGGCATGGACGCCTTCAATCAAGCCTGCCGTGAATCGGTTTGGACCTATGAAGCGGCGTGGCGGGAAATGACCGAACGCATGGCCTATTGGGTCGATTTAGACGACCCGTATGTCACACTCCAGAACGATTATGTTGAATCCTGTTGGTGGGCCCTCAAACAAATGTTCGACAAGGGATTGCTGTATCGTGGCCACAAAGTCCTGCCTTACTGCCCTCAAACTGGAACATCATACTCAAGTCACGAAGTCGCTCTGGGCTACAAAGAAGTCGAAGAGCCATCGGTTTATGTGAAATTCAAGCTCATTGACGACGCTGCGTCTATTCTCGCATGGACCACAACACCTTGGACCCTCCCAGGCAATGTGGGCTTGGCAGTTGGACCTGATGTAACCTATGTGCGCTGTCGAATCAAAGAAGCGGCAGGCGATTCATGGGAAGGTGCTGGCGGCGCTGAAATTGGCGAAGAGATCATCCTCGCCAAGGACCTCATGAAGGACGTTCTTCGTCACCATGTCGACATCGTTGAGGAATTCCCCGGTTCCTCCCTTGTCGGGCGAGCATACGAATCACTCTTCCCCGAAGCCGTTCCACGCGGCGATTCTACAACCGCATGGACGGTTCTTGAGGCGGATTGGGTCACGACCACCGACGGAACGGGCGTGGTGCATACCGCCGTCATGTACGGTGAAGACGATTACAACCTCGGCATGGAAGCCGGTCTGCCGGCATACCATACCGTTGGCATGGACGGCTCTTTTGTGAACGGAATACACCCCGACCTTGACGGCAAGTATGTCAAAGATTGTGATGCAGCCATCATCACATTGCTGAGCGCACCCGGCGGCTCAAATGGAAAAGGTCCTGACAGTGGCCTACTCTACCGTGAAAAAGCCTATTCTCACGACTACCCTCACTGCTGGCGCACGGACCATCCTCTGCTCTACTACGCCATGGATTCCTGGTTCGTTCGCATGACGGCTGTCAAGGAAAAATTGCTTGAATTCAACGACAATGTTGAGTGGGCCCCTGATTGGGTTGGTGAAGGTCGCTTTGGAGAGTGGCTTCGTAACGTCAAGGATTGGGCGATTTCAAGAGAACGCTACTGGGGGACGCCCCTTCCAGTTTGGCGAAGCGAACAAGGCGAAATGAAGTGCGTAGGTTCCATTGAAGAATTACAAGCGGAAGTAGCCAAGGCAGTCGCAGCTGGTATTGAGAATCCTGAATGTCCCGACGACGTAGACCTTCACCGGCCTGTTGTTGACGGATACACGCTCATCTCTGATGACGGCAAGCCCATGCACCGTGAGCCATTCGTGATGGACTGCTGGTTTGATTCAGGCTGTGCACCCTTCGCCCAGTGGCATCATCCCTTTGACGGTGGGGAGCGATTCAATGCTTCCTTCCCCGTGGATTACATCTGCGAAGGCGTTGACCAAACTCGAGGATGGTTCTACACCTTGCTGGCCGTTTCCGCCACCGTCTTCGACAGTATGGCGTACAAACGATGCCTTTCGCTCGGTTTGATCTTGGACGCAGAAGGCAAAAAAATGTCCAAGTCCAGAGGCAATATCGTCGACCCTTGGGACCATTTCAATCGTGAAGGTGCTGATGCTACTCGCTGGTACATGGTGACGGCTGGAGCGCCGTGGAATCCTTTGAAATTCGATTCCAACGGTGTGCGTGAGACTTATGCCAAGATGTTTCTCACCCTATGGAACGTTTACAAATTCCACGTTGATTATGCAGCACTTGATGGCTTTGATCCAATGGCAAGCGAGGCTCCTGTTGAAAGCCGCAGTGGATTGGACCGCTGGATCCTCTCTCGCTTACACACGGTTGCTCAAAACTACCACGAGGGTTTTGTCGACTGGCAATACCACAAAGCATGCCGTGACCTTGAGGACTTCGTTGTCAACGACTTGTCCAACTGGTATGTCCGTCGCAGTCGACGCCGTTTGTGGGACGAGGCAGAAAGCGGAGACAAACTCGCTTGCCAGCACACGCTTCATGAAGTTCTCACGACCTTGTGCAAACTCATTGCCCCAGTCTCTCCTTTCATGGTTGATACCATTCACCGAAACCTCAACGGAAGTTCCGTCCACCAAGCGGACTGGCCCGTTGGCGTTCCCGGTTCAATTGACGGTGCAACCGCAGACGAATGGGATGTAACCGCTGCAAAGGCAACGGCAAACCTCCCGCCTCAAGACCTCGCGTTGGAAGCGACCATGGCATTGATTCGTGAACTCGCTGAAGCCGGTCGCCGAATTCGTATTGATGTTGGCCGCCGACAACGCTTGCCTTGCGGACAGGGCTGGATTGTTGCTGGACCAGACCTCGGTAATTTTCACGACCTTTTGGCAGAGGAATTGAACGTTGAAAGCATCCATGTTGAAAACGACCTCGACCGATTCCAGCGCATTGAATTGGCGCCAAATTTCCGAGCACTCGCTCCCAAAGCACGAGCGCAGGTCAACGATGTCGCAGCGGCAATCAAAGGTGCTGAAGACCCAGAAGCCTTGCTCAAGGACATTCGAAACGGGGGCGCTGACGTGCTTGGCGTAACCGTGGAAGAAAGTGATGTTGAAGTCAAGCGTGTTGAACGTCCTGGATTTGCGGCTCAGACTGTGGAAGTCGGTGAGAGTGATGCAGCCATGCATGTCAGTTTGGTTCTAGACATGAACGATACACCTGCACTCCTCTCAAAGGGAATGGCCCGGGACATCACACGGCGCGTGCAAGCCAAACGAAAGGATTTGGATTTGGAAATTGAAGCGACCATTGACCTCGAAGTATGGATGAGCAACGCTCCAGAAATGCTTCCAGAGGACGAGGCATGGGTCGCTCATGAAACTCGATCTGCGGGCTGTGTATTCCACCCCGAAGGCAGCGAGGCACCACAGGGCGCTGAATCCTTTGAGGTCGACGGCACGCTCGTGTTCTTCACCGTATCATGAGGTGAGCTTGTGCGTGTGGTATCACTCGTCCCGAGCCTCACGTTGACGCTTTTTGACCTTGGACTTGATGCTTCTTCCATCGTCGGCAGAACGCCATGGTGCATTCATCCTGCCGACCGTGTGAACGACGTACCCGTCGTGGGAGGAACAAAGACGCCGACACGTTCGAAAATCATTCGAGCACAGCCCGACCTCGTTGTGCTTGACCGAGACGAAAACCCCAAGGCTATCTACGAATGGTGCCAAGAACAAGGTTTTGCTACCTTTGTTTGCGATGTCAAACACCCGAAGGATGTTCCTGCTCTGCTGCGCGACCTCTCAAAGGCCATCAACTGTGAGGCAAAGGGAGAAAGCATGGCCGAAGAACTCGAAGCAACATTGGCATCCTTACCTTCTGGTGGTCAAGAAAAAGCCCTCCCGCTCATTTGGCATGAACCCTTGATGGCAGCCAATGCCACCACCTATGCAGGAGGGATGATTTCCTGTGTTGGCTTTGATGTGGTGAACATTGAACCTGATGGAAACGGCTACCCCGTTGTATCGCCAGCCATGCTCGCCGAGCATGATGTCGCTTACCTCTTGTTCTCCAGTGAGCCTCATGAGTTCAATCCGCAAGAAGCAGAGCACATCGCTGATGAAGTAGAACGCATCGGTGGCCGCCGTCCTCAAACGCACCTCATTGATGGAGAAGCGCTCACGTGGATGGGCAGTCACACGAATGCGGGCTTGAATCGCCTGCTCAATCTACGCCGTGAACTCGGCCTCAAATGACGGAAGGTAGTCAAAGCCCACGCGAGCGACGCCTTCAAATCACGCCGCAACGACGCACCATCATGCAACGCCTCTTGCTCTGTTGTGCCATGGCTCTCTCCATGGTGCTCGCAGGCTGTTTTGGCGACGGGAGTTCAGTGGTCGGTGAAGAAGAAGTTGTTCCCATTTGGGAATCCTATGAACGCATTGACATGCTCCCCCACGAGGTGGAACGAAGTTTTGTCACCGTTGACCTGAAGACAAATACCACCACCAATACAACCTGGGCGGTCTTTGATGCGACCTACGGTGGTAATTGCTGTGAGCACTACCTCGCTACATCCATCGAAGGTCAAATCCTCAACATCGGCGGCGAATATCCCGTCTATTCTGCAGACCGTGGCCATGAATGGGACACTTACATCCCACCAGCCCTGCCCGATGCGCAATGCAGAACTTTTGTTCCAACCAACCCCGGCCAAGAGGGGCTTGGAGAGGGGAGCATCGTTCAAGCCACAAACGGTGACATCATTTCGATGTCCTGGTTCCCCTATGTGGGAGGCGATTTGAAACTTGACAAATTCTACGCCATTCTCTACGATGAGTCCGAAGACGAGTGGAAGTGGTGCTATAACCGAATCACTGAACCCTTCTATGACCGTTCATGGCAGGTAGAAGTCGTCGGACCGATCTCATCTTCCCTCGGTAGCGGTGAATGGGCAAGTATTGTGGTCTCTAATTTTTGGCATCAAACTCAAAATGCTGGAGGACAAATCAGCGTTGACGGATTGAATTACTATCCCTTCCAATTCCCCGGCAGGGATGGTGGCGACCCACCAATCGAACTTGACCTCAATTTCACTGGGGCTGACCTTCCTGCGTATTGGGACGTCAACAAACCTCACAAGGAAATGCGAGCCTTCCCCCTCCCAAGTGGCGGATTGGTCTTCCCCTCATATTACAACAACGGCAATGCTGCTTACATGGACACGAGCCTCTCATGGAATGAACTGGAAGTCCAATTCCCATCAGAATACTGCCACATTGACCGAGCAGGAACCCTCCACTGTGTTGCAAATACTGGCACGAGTTTCACGCATTATATGTCCCGTGATGGCGCCTTGTCGTGGACGAATTATACCTACGATTTGGGAACGACCGCATCAGAAATAGAGGAATGGGAATTCCAAAGCAACGGTGAACTCGATCTCTTTGTACTCAACGTGCGCTACCAGTCTATTGGTGGACCTGATGTTGACACGGTGTATCACGTTCGAGGATACATGGAAGACATGACTCCCGACACATTGACTTACATCGGCCAAGGTGATTTAGATTCAACATCGGGAGCAGGCAATGACATTCGATTTGATTTTGCATCGCTTGGAATACTCAACGACGGAGGTGTCATCGTTGCCTACCACGATTCAACAGACCCCGACCCACTCTTTGCTGTTGAACTTGAATTGCCCAACTGATTAAGGTTGAGCAAACATTTCTAGGATGTCTGCAAACAATGCTTTGGCGTGACCGTCGCTCTTTTCGACAAGTCGCTTCACAATCAATTCAGGTGTTGAACGAGCAAGGTGGTTTCGCTTTGGCGTTCGGTCAACCATCAACTCAAGGTCAGCACCGAGTCCGCTGGCCTCAATACCGTCCACACGTAAGTCATCGCGTTGCGTCGCCTCTAAAATTGCAGGAGCAAGATGCGTTACGAGCATCATCGTCGTGTCGCGTTGCGCCTCTGCCGCCAGCAGCATACCAGCGATGATACGTGCGCCTGCACCCGGTTCAGTGATGGCTTCCAATTCATCCGCCAAAATCAATTTCGGCGTGGGGTCGCTAACGACGGTTGCAAGTTCCACAAGCGTTTGTTCAAGGGCTCCAGCGCTCTGAGTCCCACCTGCTTTAGCAAGAATATGGAGCGCATCAACGCGTCCAACACGTGCCGAATGTGCGGGCACGGGCAAGCCCATATGTGCGAGAATAGCAGCATAGGCTAAGCATTCCAAGAGCGTCGTCTTACCCCCAGAATTGGCTCCGGTGAGCAGTGCGAGAGATTGTTGGTCAACCTTTGGTGCTGCCTGTCCCAAGCCGTAAGTGACGGGATCTGGCTTTACTCCGAGCAGGATATGACGTCCCTCTTCCAACCAAATACCGTGGTCAACCAGTTCTGGCATCACGCATGAGTCGTGAACGGCCCATCGGGCAATTGCTAACCACTGGTCCGCTTCGATCATGTCCTGAATCGCGGTTTCGCATCGTTGCTTCATCGGCCCAAGTCGCGTTGCAAGGGCAACGAGATGTTCCGTTTTTTCCGCTTTTAATTTGGATTCAAGGGCTGCATCAATTCCGTCGATGGTCTGACGGTCGACTTTAGCAGGCCATGCGTTGGTAAAAATCTCGTAAGGACATCGCAGACTCGCAGGTTCAAGAAATGCCGCAAGTTCTTCACGCGCCTTTTGCATGGCTTCCTGAATCACATGGCCAGTAGCCTCCTTTAATTTTCTCTGGAAGGCTGCACCGTCAGACAAAGCCTCGAGAAGTTCAGCGCCTGACAGAGCCATTTTAGCATCGTTCATGGCCTGTTCGACTTCGACATTAACTGCCGATTCCAAATTCTTGACCACCGTCCACAATTCATCCTTGATTCGTGTCACCTCTTCAATTTGAGATGCATCACCAAGCATTCCCATCATATCGGGAAGTTCAGTAAGTCCCTTGAGGGACGAAATAAGCGTCGCTAAGACTTCATTGTCTGGAAGTTCCCCTCTCCCGTAGGCCTCAATAAGCGAGCAGAGGATGTCTAAGGATTTCCGATTATGACTGAACCAATCAATGGTCATCTCGGGGATGATCAAGGCTTCTTCGGGAGAACTGCCGAGCACCAACCATCCATCAGGAGCTTGCATTGGTGCACCACTGCCAATCCATGTCACCGTCTTGAACACCGTGTAATCCTTCCATGATTCATGCTCCCCTGGCTGCAATACACGACAAAAACGCTTGAGATGCTCCCGTGGTTCAGAGGACACCACCACACGCTCGTAGCGGTCTTGGCTCTCTTTGAGGCGAGTCAATCCCTGCCATTCTTGTTTGATGTTGGACAACCATTCTGGCGAGAGGGTCAGAGCGGCCGAAGCGAGTGTGCGACGGTCATCTGGAGTTCTGACGGGCGTGAGCAACGCCATGCGCTGACGGGAAGCGTTGCATGCGGCAAAGTCTTGCAGGTGGCTGAGTAAATCTTGATGAAGGCGTCGTGCTTCTTTCGTAGCGAGAAACCCCCCGTCCTCACCAGCATATTGACGTGCCAAACTCAATGCACGCTTGACCGACAAGCCTTCTACTTCTGCCAATCGTGCAACATCACCAGAAGCAAGTGTGGATACGACCGCATCTTCTGAGCCAAAATGTTCGGTCATTTTCTGTGCCATACGTTGAGATACACCGGGAAGCGTTGTCAAAACCATGTGTACCATGGTTTGCCAACGGTATAAGAGAATGACGATGGGGGCTCAGAGTTTGAAGGTCATTTGTAAGCACTGTATTTCATCGGAACAGTGGTTCTACGAGCAGACCACGATGAGTCCAGCGACGAGAAGAGAAAGTCCACTCAACAGGTGCGTTGTCCTTCCCCGCCGTAGGCTTGCATGGGTGCTTGGAATAAGTCATCACAATCACGGTCCAAGAGCGGTAAGGTCAGCGTAGCCTGAGACCAATCGATGGAGTATGACCCTGCACTCGCAGGCGAAGGAACGTAATCATAGCCAGTTTGGGTCATGGTGATTTCAAGCGTTTCACCAGCTTCAAGGTAAACGTCCATGGGGAGGAATTCCATTTTCCCCAAGACGGTCGAAAATGGAACGAGGACTTCTTGTCCGTCTCGTCCGCCTTCGTGGAATCGGTAATCCATCACAGCGTGACCAAGGTGCATACCGTTGCCGTCGTTCATGGTCAAGAATCCATGTGCACCGTTAGTCGTATGCGGCGTGATTGGAATGTGGAAACTCGGCATACCAACGATGTGTGTTCCGTTTTCAAAGGGCCCATAGGTCATGGTGATGGAGCCTGTGCTTCCACCAATTGAGGCTCCTGTGGGGTTGAGGTCTGCTCCGTTAACCTCCAGATAATTCGTATCTTCAGGTGGATAGGTGGCTTCAAATCGCCACCCACCGCGATTGTCCTGCATCTCTACCCCGAGAATTGGTGCTGTGCCTTCGCCTTTGAGGTACCAGTCAAACCAATACAACATCTCATCCGCCCAATCCCATCGCAGGGTGTAAGGATAGGCCTCTGCACCTTCTCCTGAGGGAAGGCTGCTGTGCCCTGACTTACGGTCAGGATAATCATGTGCCCATTGACCGGCCAATGTTTTGATTTCTATGCCGGCTTCTTCAACGAGTTGGTGGGCGGGGAAGGCCATGTGTGGGTCAACGTTCCAGTCTTGCATGCCTTGAATGATGTATACGGATCCGTTGTAATTAGTCAGTGCACGGTCGAGGAAGGAGCGGGAAGTCCAGTAGTCGTTACCGGCGTAAGTGACCATGCCACCGCTGAGGTAGGCAGCAGGACCGTTTGCGTAGCCTTGCACGTAACCTTCACAGAGATTTTCGGTGTCTTCAACGTCGCCATCAACACCAAAAGAACCGTAAACGCCGTTGTGCATGATCATGCCACGGGCTTCCATGCTTCCGTTGCGCCACATCAAATCGTGGACCCCAATCAACCCCGACATGGGAACGATGGTCGCCAAGTGTGGGTTGCCGAAGGTGGCGGCTTGCCATGGCGTGGAACCATCGTAGGATTTACCGATGATACCGACCTTTCCATTCGACCATGATTGGGTGCCTAACCAAGTAACTGCTGCATCGATGCCACGTTGTTCATCGGTTCCCATCAAGTCCATGCAGTGGTTTGATTCACCGGTTCCAAAGACTGAAACTTGGGCAACGCCAAACCCGTGAGGAACGTAATTTTCAATCAGCATTTTCCCAAGGCGGTCAGCAGGTGTCAAGGCGTCGACGTCTCCATCGTTGTAATAGGGTCCAATCTCTGCGATGACTGGAACTTGGCATTCCTCGGAAACGGATTCACTTTCCCAGTCGCACCCCTCGATGACGGGCAGCCAAAGGCCGAGGTGAACTTCAGCTCCACCGGTCAACCCTGCGCCGCCGTCTGCGGCGGTAATGCTGGGGACGGGGACATAGATCGAACGAACGGCGTCAATGGCGTGAGAACCGTTGACAGTGACCCTTGCATAGATATCTTGGTCATCGTAAGAAAGTTGGCTTCGTTCCCAAGGTTGGGGGTAAGCACCGTCTTGGCCTTTTGATGATTCAACTGCATCATCTTCGCCAAAACAACCTGCGAGCATGCTCGTTGCGAACAGTGCAATGACGAGCCACGGCTTGAGGTTCATGCCACTCGGTGCAAGGGGTATTTCTTGAATCAATCGGCAGTGAGTGTGACTCACTCACCGTCGCCTTCTTTGGCTTCCATTTCTGCGCGAACTTCGTCCATGTCCAGTTCTTTCAGTTTCTCGACGAGGTCCCTCAATGCGTCTTCTGGGAGTGCTCCTGGCTGCATGAATACGCCGATGCCTTCTTTGAACGCGATGGTAGTCGGAATCGAGCGAATACCAAACATACCCGCCAGACCTTGTTGGTCTTCGGTGTCAATCTTACCGAAGACAACATCTGGGAATTCTTCGGAGACTCGCTCGTAAACTGGCCCGTATGCCTTGCACGGACCACACCATTCGGCCCAAAAATCAAGGATAACAAGGTCGTTGCCTTCGATGGTTTCAGCAAAGGTGGGTTCGGTTAATTCAACTGTGGCCATGACTAATCCTGTAACCCAGCCCTTTTGAAGTCATGTCAACATTCCAATTCTTGCAGGGGGTTGATTCATGAAGCGAGAGGCGTTGCCCTCAAAGGATGAGAAGTCTTTCCCTCGCCCTTTTGCTCACCGCCTTATTGGCGTGTTCAACAACCGTGACACCCTATGCGCTTCAATCCGACGCAGAAATCATGGAAACACAAGGTCGCAGTAATGACATACGGATCAGCGAAATTCTGGTTTCAGCATCCTCAGAAGACTACAACGGAACCGACTGGAATAACGATGGCGATATCGGTTCGATCTCCGACCAATTCATCGAACTTTGGAATGTTGGTCAATCTGCCGTTGATGTTTCAGATTGGCTGCTTGACGATGCTACTGATGCAGGCTCTGCCCCTTGCCGCTTAGCGTGGAATACTACGATTGAAGCAGGCGGACACATCGTTATTTTCCGAGATAGTTCTCGGATTGAACTTGATTATTGGGACGGTGACACCGCCACTATTTCCGACACTTCTGGCCAACTCATTGACAGCCTATCCTATCCGGGAGAAGACTCATGGTGGGATACATCTTACGCCAAGGCTGAAGATGGAAGCATCACGAAAGTTTCACCCCCAACACCGGGCTGGAGCGGAAGTGCCACCTACAGCATCGCCCAAAACATGGTCCGCTGTTACGGCCTCAGCGACAACGTTCACGAAGGCGCTTACGTCCTCAAAGGCCGAGTTGTTCCCATGACTGGAGAAGGGTCGGTCATTAACGAAGGCCATGTTCTGGTTCAAGACGGCCTCATTGAAGCAGTTTGGGGTGACCAAATTCCTGGCGACGTCCAACTGACCAATGTTCCAGTGATTGAGACCAACGGTACCATCTATCCTGGCCTCATTGACTTGCACAATCATTTGCATTACAATCAGGCTCCGCTGTGGGATATGGAACCTCATCTATCGACACAGAGCCGCAACGAATGGGGCGGCTACAACAACCGTTACGAGTGGAAAAACCATCCAGACTACAGCGAACAAGTGACCAAACCCAAGATGTTGGTACATTCCGGACCATACTGGAACATGGAATCTCAAGCCATGAAATACATCGAAATGAAATCCATTGTTGGCGGCACAACCGCTGCACAGGGTGGGCCAAGCAACCCAGACGACAGTTACGCTACAATCCTCTCTCGCAACATCGAGGATTACAATTTCGGCAGAGATGAGATTCACACGAAAGTCACTGAATTGACCTCGGATTATGTCGGTAACCACATCAAGAACGGCAATGCCAGTGGAGAACTCGATGCATGGTTTGTCCACATCGCTGAAGGTGTGGACGAACGAAGCCGCGGTGAGTTTGACATTCTTGTTCAAAACAACCTCCTCGTGGGTGAACTCGTCCTGATTCACGGCGTGGCATTGACCGCCAATGAATTCACACAAATGGCTGCTGCGGACTCGACCTTGGTATGGTCGCCCCTCTCGAACCTTCTTTTGTACGGGCAAACCGCTGATGTGGCAGCCGCTAAGGCGGCTGGCGTGCACATCACGCTGGCACCTGATTGGGCGCCTTCTGGCTCAAAATCGCCCTTGCATGAACTCAAGGTTGCAGACATGTGGGACGATGAGAAACTTGGAGACATCTTCACCGATTACGAAATGGTGGAAATGGTCACCTCCGGAGCGGCAAAAGCCACCAATTGGCAAAACGAGGTCGGGACGCTGGCACCCGGCACTGCTGCTGATATCGTCGTGATCGACAACATTCACACCAACCCTTACCGCAACCTCATCAACGCTGTTGACCCTGACGTTCGTCTTTCAATCGTCGGGGGATTGCCGCTTTATGGAGACACGGACATCATGACCGCCCTCAAGGGAAGCGACCATGAACCTGCAGGTAACTTTGACAAAGCACTTGACGTCACCTTCCTCTCTGCCCCTGAAGGCGCACAAACATGGGCTTCAATCACTGAAAACCTCACGATGGCCATGCGCTTTGACATGGATGAAATGAGTGCAGCCTTCGGAGACGCCAACGACTTTAGCAGCGTCACTTCGGGCATGACCGAAGTCGGACTTGACCCTTGGTACACCTACGGCGACCAGCGTTACTTTGAGGTCCTCAACACCTCAACAACGGCCAATGCCCAATGGGACATGTCGATGCTTTACGACCGCTATTACGACAGAGGCGAAAACCTTCAGCCCGTGACCACTTTGGAGGTCATTGATGTTCCAGATGAAACATGTGCGGACGGAACTGCGCCACCCTGTGATACGACCGATTCCACTGACACTACCGATACCACTGACACAACCGATACCACCGACACAACCGATACCACTGACACAACCGATACCACCGACACAACTGACACTACCGACGACACAGATTCAGCCATCAACAACCCACTCGATGATGCTCAATCAGAAGAGGAAGTAACAAGGCAGAATGCCCTCATGCTGTTCTTTGGAATCGTCGTGGTTCTCCTCGTCGCTCTTTACTTTGTATCACGAGGTGGTGAAGACGCTTTAGCCGCCGAAGTTCGCATTGAGAAAATGTGGGACGAACAAACAGAGGCCGAGCACGAGTCCTTTGTGCCGCAATTACCACCCTTGGTGCCGCCCGTCGGTCAAGTCAAGGAAGAAGAGTGATCAGGATAGGCTCCATTCCGGGCCGCTGGCAGTATCGGTAACGACGACGCCAAGTTCGACCAGTTCATCACGGATAGCGTCGGCTTGTGGCCAATCTTTAGCAGCTCTCGCTTCGCCACGACGAAGCAAGAGAGCCTCGACTTGGTCTGCAATCTCTGCACGGCGAGGGTCTTCCTCAGGTTCAGCCAAAGCGAGTTCACGGGAGGGCAAAACACCCAAAACGCGTCCGGCTGTTTCTTCAAGAAGGTCAACTCCATAGTGAGCAAAGGCATTCATGTCTGCTTCGTCAAGGTCGCTTTGAAGTCCACGACTGACCTCGCGGACCATCCCAAGGACCTTCGCAACGGCTTCTCTTGAGTTGAAATCATCGTCCATGGCTCTGGCAAAGCCTTCACCCATTTTCTCGAGTAAGCCGAGGGTTTTCACGAGGGGTTGAGTGGATGTGATGTCTGCGGGTGGGAGCGGAACAGGGTCGGCGTCACTGCAGGCTTTGAGCGCGGCGACATAACAGGAGAGAAGTCGGTTGTAATTTCGCTCAGCGTCGTTAAGCAAACTCTCGTTCATGTCGATGGGCGAGCGGTAGTGTGCATTGATGAGGGCAAATCTGAGAACCATGGCGTCGACTTGTCCCAAGATTTCACGGATGGTCCAGAAGTTACCCAGCGACTTGCTCATTTTTTCCCCGTCGATGTTGACAAAGCCGTTGTGCAACCAGTGATGGACGACGGGAGAATGACCCGTGTGGCATTCACCCTGGAATATTTCCGCCTCGTGGTGAGGGAAACGAAGGTCGTGGCCGCCACCATGAATGTCAAATTCTCGTTCAAAATAATCCAATGACATCGCCGTACATTCGATGTGCCATCCCGGGCGTCCAGGTCCCCAAGGAGAGTCCCATGTCGGCTCGCCGGGTTTGGCTGCTTTCCACAGGGCGAAGTCTTTGTGATCTCGTTTGCTTGAGCCCGTGCCGTCAACGCGCCCCCCCGCACCCGAGCGAACAGCATCGATGGATTGACCGGTTAATTGTCCGAATTTATCGGGAGCCGAATCAACGTGGAAGTAGACTCCATCGTCTGCCACGTAGGCGTTTTGCTTGTCGATTAAATCCTCGGTAATTCGAATCATATCACCCACATATTCGGTGCACCGAGGGTAATGGTCGGCGCGGAGGATATTGAGGGCATCCATGTCTTCGTAATATCCTTCGATGTTTTGGTCAACCAAGGCTTTCCAGTCACCGTTGATTTCACTGGCGCGTTGGATGATCTTATCGTCGATATCAGTGAAATTTTGGACATAATTTACATCATAACCGCTTACTTCAAGCCAGCGATGAATCAAATCAAAGGCAAGATAGCAACGCGCATGCCCCAAATGGCATCGGTCGTAGACGGTAACGCCACAGACATACATTGAGACCTTGCCGGGCTCAAGAGTGGTGAAGTCCACCTTTTCTCGACGACGGGTATCATGGACGCGTATTGGCATGGGATACAATGCACCGTTGGAGGTTTCCCACTTGAAGGTTCATACGGGACCCGCCATTCGCCCGTCTATATGACAGACACTGCGGGCGGACGGATTTTCGTAACGGGCGTCAACGGTCACATTGGCAATCACATCGTTCGTGACCTACTCGAACACGGTTACGCCGTACGCGGCTCCGTTCGTGACCTCAATGACCCAAAGAAAACCGAACATGTCCGTCAACACGCAAAAGAATTGGCTTGTGAAGACCGCCTTGAACTGGTCCAAGGCGATGTCCTGGACGCCGACGGATGGACCCAACTTTTGGGCGGCTGTTCTGGTCTTTTCCATACCGCAACCGTCTATTCAACTCAAGGCAATGCCGAAGTCATTCTTGACACCGCCAATAAGGGGACAACACACCTTCTGCATGCTGCCAAAGAGAGCGGAATCTCGAGGGTGGTCTACACCTCCAGCACCGCCGCTGTTGGCACCATGCCCAAAGGGACCCTGAAAGCCGAAGAATATTGGAACAGCGATACTTCGCTGCCCTATACCACGGCAAAAACTCAGTCCGAACGACTGGCGTGGAAACTGGCTGAAGAACTCAATTTGGACCTTCGCGTCATCAACCCTACAGCAGTCCTCGGTGGAGGATTCATCCGTCCAACCCCGAGTGTCAACTTCTTTGATGACGCCATGAAGGGCAGTTATCCCATTGCTCCCAAATTCCCGATGGCTGTGGTCCATGTCCGTGATGTTGCCCGCGCCCATCGCCGTGCTTTCGAAGTTGACGAGGCTGAAGGACGCTTCATTCTTGCACCTCATGCCAATCTGACGCTATCGGCTATTTGTCGACGGATTCGTGACCTCAACCCAAGTACGAAATCACCGCGCCGTGCACTCCCAAACATCCTGGTTCCAATCGCAATCTTTCAAGATTGGATGGGGGGCCTCTTCGGCAAGAACCGATATCTTACTCGGGCCGTTGCCCGAAATTTGATGAAAGGCGATACGAATTATTCAAGTGAAAAGGCCGAGAAGGTACTCGGTATGCAATGGGAGGACTTTGATACATGTATCCAAGATACGGTCGACGCCTTCCTCTGAGCCATCAAAACGGGCTGCTTCTGGCTCGGTTGAGTTGGACCGTCCCAAGCCTCACGGTCGTCGTCGCCACCCTCATGCATTTATTTGGAGACCCGAGAGACGTACCTTTCTTTATCTCTGAAACGGACTACCAAGGACTTCAAGACCACGTCTTCAGTTGGGGCCTTACCATCGGAGGCCTGTGTCAAATGATGTATGCTTGGCACCTCTATCATACCCTTGATGCTCAGCGACCTGGCCTGTGGTTCATCGCTTCACTCATTGGAGTCTTTTCCAGCCTGAACGCTATTCTCGTCGCTCATTATGACATGTACAATTATATTGACCCGCACATCCTTACTGCGATGTTTGCTTTTGGCGGCGGCGTCCTCTGGTCGATGCTTGCTTTGCCCGCTCTGGGAACACTCGCAGCTGCGGGTGGCCGCCAACTGCGAACCATCGGTTTTACCATGGCCTCTCTTGGATTTATTGTCATGATCGCAGCATTCCAGCCAGTGGCAAACAGTTTTGATTCAAAAGGCATGACCTTGGAAGAATTCCTCAACCGAGCGCAATCAGGAGTTGACATTGCAGCTCCTGCTGAATACGTCCTCGTTGCTGGACTGATGCTTTGTTTGGCCTCCTTCCGCTACGATCTGATCCAGCAACATTCAGAATCCAAGCAGCGAGAGACGAAGACAAGTACCGCTGAATCCACAACCTAAAAATATCATATAGATAGAAGCAGGAGCGGAAGTTATGGCGAATCAGTACCTACGCGCTTCCTTCATCGCTTGCCTTAGCATGATGCTGCTGGTTGCAGGCTGTACTTCGCCAGATGCAGCGCCCCTGCCCGCTGAAGAAGGAACCACGTTCTCCGTGGAAACCTTTCCTGCTTGGAACGGCACGACGCACCTAAACGAATCCATCAATCATTCAGCGTGGAACAACATACCCTACATGGCTTACTTCTCCACTCCTTGGTGCACGCATTGTGAGACGACCATCAATGCATACGAACAGGTCATTCCAGCAGGGCATCTCGTCATTTTCTCAAAGGATGCAAGTGAGGACTATGCCAACATGTCCGAGTGGCATGAGCGTCTTGAAGAAAACCTCAATCGAAGCATCGACCGACCCGTCCTTCTTGACCCGGCACTGGCTGACGAGGTCGGTGTCTTTGGCATACCTCATGCAGTGTACATCAACTCTCAGGGCTATATCCACCAGGTTGAGATTGGAAAACGAGAAAACCTCACGGCCATCCAACTCACCTGGGAAGCAACAACAACTGCCGTATTTGACCCACTCACGGGTTGGAATCACAGTTCTTGACAACGATAAGAGCGATTAATTAGCGAAATGCTATCTGACATGAACAAGCAAACTCACGATCAACAAGGAATCCAACTTTCGTCAGATAATCAGGGGATGTTCAAGCGTCGTCCTTGGAGGGATGCGTGTGCAGCACACGTGGAACTACTGGATTCGAGGACGGACATCCCAACTGTGAGAAGAGGTAGCAGAGACCCAATAACGGCCCATTCCACATGTGAAGGTTAGATGTGATCCATATCATCCATCTCGCTCAACAAGGTCTGTTCATGACCGGATTGTCGAACGAGTTCAATGATTTTTTGATCCAATACGGACATGGCAACATCTCCTGGGTGCCGACCTACTTGGGAACTCAACCGGGTGGCCATGTACACATGAACCGTCATGGAGCGATGGCTCAATTTGTGCTCAACTGTGCCAATGAAGGTCTGTTCTGAGTTCATATCCGGAGCCTCTCCTTCATGGAGTTGAGGCCCCCACAAACCTCCGAACAAACCATCTGGCTTTCGCTGCGAGATGATGGGATTCCCCTGACGGTTAAATTCAACACACGTCCAGAACATGACTTTTTTGACAGTGATTTTCTTTGCTTTAGGATAAGCCGTAGGTGTGTCTTTCCCCTCACAGGAAGATTGGATTGGACAGTGGTGACACTGAGGTATTTGTGGAGTACATACCGTCGCACCAAGTTCCATGAGGGCTTGATTCCAATCACCAGGCCTCAGTTGAACCAAATACTCGTCCGCCCATGATTGAAGGTCCTTTGTCGACGGTTCCATCATCCGCTGCTGCCTCGCCATCACCCGCTTGATATTCCCGTCAACACAAGCAAAGGGTTGACCAAAGGCGATACTTGAAACCGCTGCTGCAGTATAAGGTCCGATTCCGGGCAGCGACAAGAGGGCGATGTATGAGGAGGGAAGGGAGCCGTCAAAACCGCCTTCTGATGAAGGAAGCATGACCAATTGACTCAATGCATGAAGGCGCCTTGCCCTGCTGTAGTAACCTGCACCTTCCCATGCTTTGAGCACCGTATCGATGGATGAATTCGCCATTGACTCAATCGTTGGAAATGTTTCAATCATTCGTTGCCAGTAGACAATACCGCGGCTGACTTGAGTTTGCTGAAGAAGTATTTCGCTTAGCAAAATCGCCCAAGGGTCGTTGGTGTTGCGCCAAGGAAGGTCACGCTTGTGTTCATCATACCATTCAAGCAGGTTCGTTTGCGAAAGCCTGCTCAAGGCAACCACCCTCATGCTTCAACTGCTTCGGACGTTTCGGCTTTCTTAGCCTCTATTTTTGCATCGTTGGCTTTGATTTGTTCCCAAACCAATTCAGCAATGTCCTTGACTTCCATCTCAGAGCCGATAGCGCTCAAGCCGTCGGTGACCATGGTTGAACAGAAGGGACAGCCAACAGCGACGGTGTCAGCTCCTGTTTGGGCGAGTTCTTTGGAGCGGATGACGTTCACACGGTCGTATCCATCATCGACGTGTTCTTCCATCCACATTTGAGCGCCACCGGCACCACAACAGAATGAATCCTTACCGTGCCTCTCCGCTTCAACATCAACGCCTCCAATGGCGTCACGAGGAGCATCGAGCTCACCGCCAATGCGGCCAAGGTAGCACGGATCGTGATAGGTCACACTGCCGTCATGGGCTGGTTCAGGTAACTTGCCTTCTTGTTGGAGATGGTTGATGAGTTGCGAATGGTGCATGACTTCAATGTCTTCGCCACCATAGTCCTTGTACTCCTTTCCGAGCGTATGGAAACAGTGCGGGCAGGAAGCAACGACTTTCTTGACCCCAATCTCCTCAAAGGTGGCCAAGTTGGTTTCGGCAAGCATTTGGAACAGGTATTCGTTACCAGCACGCCGTGCAGCGTCTCCACTGCAGCCTTCTTGCATGCCGAGAATACCGACATCAAGACCCGCTTCTTTCATGATGCTGATGGTATCTCGTGCCACTTTCTTATTGCGTTCATCGAAGGAAGCAGCGCAGCCTGCGAAATAGATGTATTCGGCAGGTTCAGCGACTTTTACATCCAATCCTTCTGCCCAATCCCCGCGTTCGTGAGAAGGCAGGCCGTAAGGGTTCGAATCGGATTCGAGATTCTCGATGGTTGCCATGAGGGGCATGACCGTGTCCTCTACGCTCGCGTCGAATTCCATTCGCTCCATCATAAGGTGACGGCGAGCATCGGTGAGTTTAGGCACGTGGTCGATGTAAATCGGGCAGGCTTCAACGCATGCATGGCAGGTTGTGCACGCCCAAATTGCGTCTTCACCGAAGCGAGCGATGATGTCTTCTTCTGGCGTTTCTCCAGCAAGCAGCGTGCTGGCGTTATCGTTGGCATAATGACGGACATCGTGAATGATTTCCATGGGATTAAGCGCCTTACCGCTGGCATAGGCAGGACATACATCTTGACAGCGAGCACATGAGGTGCAAGCCCATCCGTCGATGAGGTCACGCCACGTGAAATCGGTATAGTTCACCGCACCAAAGGAGTCGATGTCAAGTTCGTCGAGGAGAACGGCTTTTCCGTCTGCCCCACGGGCCAATGGTTCCATGGTGGCCATGGGCCTAAGGTCGTGGAAGAATACATTGGGGAAGGCCATCACGAGGTGCATGTGTTTGGAAAGTGGAATCAAGAAAAGGAAGACGGAGATAGCCAGCATGTGCGCCCAGTAGGCTGCGACCACAAGTGATGTGCTTGGAACGAGGGTTGCATACACCCAGTAACCAATGGGTTCCCATGTTTTCGAAATGGTCGATTCTCCCGCTTCTATGACGAAGGAAGTCGTCGTGATGGTCATGATGAGAAGCAAGATGACGTTGCCTTCCAATTGAGACTTGCCTTTGAGCTTCTCCGGAGTAAACACAACGCGTCGCAACAAGGCCGCTACACAGCCGATGAAGGCGATTGCATAACCCGTTTCAACGATGAGATTCCAAGGACCACGCATGACCTCGGGTAGAACTTTTTGTGAGAATTGATTGCCAGTTGCGAGGTCAAACATATCGGTTGAAAGCATCAGGAAACCCCAAAACATCAACACGTGAATGCCTCCTGCAACACGATCTCTCAAGACTTTCTTCTGACCGAGCCATCCAGTGAGAACCTCTTTGATTCGCGCCCCCCAATTATCAAAACGGTTCTCGGGCTTTCCTTTGAGAACCAAACGACTTGCCTTGACCACCTGATAGAGGAAAAAACCCCCCGAGATTCCAAAGAGCACGAGAAGGAGGACCCAACCAGGGAGCGGCCCATAATCCATAAACAGAGGGTGTTCCATCGTTTTCACCAAGAACGCATACCTGCGCTATTCTGTCCAAGCAGAGACGCACTTTGAAACCACCGTCAAAAACCAACGGGAATTCACCTTCCCGTGAGAAGGAATATGAAGGCCGAGCCCGTGTTCGGGTCATGGGGGTTGAAGCAGGACTGCAAAAGGCGAGTGCCCCCGCCAAATGCATTCTTTTTGGCGAACATGCAGTCGTTTACGGGGAGCCTGCTGTGGCGGTTGCCCTCGAGCAGCGTCTTCATGTCCAACTTCGACCTTCGAAGACATGGAGTGTTGGAGGTAGTCAACTTCAGGCGAAGCGCCACCCTCACATTGCCGCTTTGAAAGCCGCACTGCTTGAAGATTCAACACCCCCCATGTCCATTCAAATCAACAGTGACATTCCCCGTGCCTCAGGTCTTGGTTCAAGTGCCGCGCTCAGTACAGCCGTCGCCCGTGCCTTTGCCACCCTATCACACCAAGAAACGGTCACGAACGAAGCATTGAGCATGCTGGCTCACCAAGCGGAAGCTCAAGCCCAAGGAGGATTGGCCTCCCCTCTTGACACTTCAACGAGTACGGAGGGTGGCGTGGTTGTCCTTTCTGACACAAAGGAGAACTCCTGCACATGGCTCTATACCCGTCGTTTGGCGACCCCATCTGGTGAACGTGTTTGGGAGGTTCACAGTCTGGATTTGAAACGCGATGACGGCATCTACCTCGTGCTCGGGAATACCGGCGTTCATGCACCGACATCCGCCCAAGTGGCATTGGTTGCGGCAGCCTTGGAGGAATCACCTGAACGAATGCAGGAAATCAAGGCCATCGGAACCGTTTCTCGCCGCGGCCTTGACGCTCTTCAACGAGGCGATTATACCGCCGTAGGTCACGCTATGAGTGAGAATCATGTCTTGCTGAGGAATCTTGGCGTTTCGTCACTTGAACTTGAAGACCTTATTCGAGCTGCCCTACCAACTTCGCTGGGTGTCAAATTAACCGGAGCAGGTGGAGGCGGTTGCATGGTGGCGCTGACACGTCACCCCAAAGAGACCGCGGAGGCCATCGAATTAGCTGGCGGCAGAACCTTTGTTTCAAGGATTGGCAATGCTGGAGCGCACGCCGATTAAGGCATCCTCCACGAGTGACTTGACATTTTTTGCCGAAATCCCTTTTATATAGTAAATGTCTTTGGGTCTTTATATGACCACCGATGAAGAACGCCTCACTGTAGTAAACGTTGTCGCCAGCACTCGTGTTGCCGAAGAACTTGACCTCCCTGACATTGCGATTCAACTCAATTGCGAGTACGAACCTGAACAATTCCCTGGTGTCGTGTACCGTGTCACTGAACCAAAACTTGCAATCCTCATGTTCCGCTCTGGCCGTGCCGTATGTACTGGTGGAAAAGACGAGGACAACATCCACACTGGTATCGACCGCATGATCAAGGACCTGCGCGCCGCTGGCATTGAAACTTGGGACCTCAAAGATGTCACCATCGAAGTCCAAAACATGGTCGCCACCTATGCGCTCCACTACCCCGAAGACTACGACGGTGTTGACAAATTCACAGGCGAGCCTCAGGCAGGTGTTCCTCGTAAACTGAATCTGAACCACCTCACCTTCCACCTGCCCTTTGACAAGGTAGAATACGAGCCTGAGCAATTCCCCGGCCTTATCTATCGGCTTGATGACCCCAAGGTTGTCTGCCTCATTTTCGGCTCAGGAAAGATGGTGATCACGGGTGCCCGTCACAAGGACGAGATTCTTGAAGCCGTTGAAATCATCAAGGACGAATTGGCAGACCTTCTCTGAGTCTTGCCACCGTACCTGATGAAAGGAAGCCTTGATGGGGTACTTGACTCGTGCGATGCCCATGGGGGAAGGTCGCTGGAGCCGCACCGTCCCGGTAGCCTTGATACTCTTACTCGTGTTGAATCTGGTGCCTCTTGAGCATCACGAGCAACTTGATGAGCCCAACATCCATCGGACATTCACCGGTGACCCGGGCGTTTCTGATGTCCCGACCTGGCGCATAGGCGACCGTTGGATTTACTCGGGTACCTTCGACCCTACGGTTTTGGTCACCGATACGGGCGTTGACGCGACGGTCGGTGAAATTCAAGGCGACACCACTTCAGAGGTCACAGGAATCTCAACCCAAAACGTCGACAACATGTCGGTGCTGGCCTACACGCTTCGCACCTCGGCCAACTTTGACAAATCAGGTGTTTCCCTTGAGGGATACACCGGTAACGTCTACATTCAGTTCACGCAAACAGAATTCTTGCGAGTCAGCGACCTCTCCCCAATTCGAAGTGAGTTAGATCTCTACATCCGCTTCGTCCCGAGTGGTATATCCTTCCTCGAACAGATACTTGGCGACATCACCATCACGACGACCTATTCGCCGGTCAACGAGAATTACGACTTCCCGCTTCGCGCCGATGAGCGATGGACTACAACGACGACTTCCTATTCGCAATGGTCTGGCCAAAGTGATTACATCACGCCATTCCCACCTCCAGAAACCGACACGAACAGTACCACATGGGTCGTCACCGACACGGGCAAGCCAACTGATGACGTTGGGCAAACAATTGACTACGGTGGATGCAATGAATCCTACGAAATGACCTCGTTCAACAGCGACGGTATTTCCGAGGGCTACCGATGGTATTGCCCCGAGGTACGAAATTATGCTTGGCTCCACACGGCCGATGACATCGGCCTGGTCATCGATTTCAAACTCAAACGGTATGACCCCGTTGGCGCCACCGCCGTTGCGCCCTACACGAACCCCGGTTCACGGGCGGACTGCCTCGATGTCGTCCTTGAGCGCCCCATTACTGCCCTCAACACCCCCATGCAAGTATGGGTCAACGCATCCTCGTCTTGCTTCTCCAATACCGCCGGAGTCCAATTGGAACTACATCACGAAGCGGAAGGCTTCGTCAAGAGTCTCACGACCGCAACCAACGGGAGCGCATGGGCGGTCGTAGATGTCGGAGATGCGCTCGATTCTTCGGCCACGCAATTGGATTATGCCAGTCATGGATTGGTAGCGAAGGCTGGAAATTACGTCGGCGCAGCTACCGTGACCCTCGACCAGTATCTGGTGGGCTTGGATGTCTTCGCAGATGAGGAAGCGGCCACCATCATTCGAACACGATGCATCCGAGATATTTGTACCGCAACCCAACTCAACGCCCTCTCTGGATTCAACGTCCTGCCGGGTGACATGCTCGACATCGAAGTAGCCTTCAACAATCGGGGCATCACCACTTCCATCGCATCAGACGCTCGCTTGACAACGCCCGACGGAGAGGCGAGCACAACTGAACTTCCTGCGCTGGAAACCTATCAGGTACACAGAATGTATCAGATATGGACCGTTCCTGAAAATGCAAGTATCGGTGTGCTGCAGATCCTTTGGGAAGCGGACACTGCTCAATTGAACAGCGCTGATGCGGACTTCCAAAACAACCTCGGCACCATCGAATTATTCGTTGGTCGGTTGCCCACACCCGTAGCCCCAGAACCCATTGGATTGACCCAAGAAACCATCCTCATCAACGCCAGCGAAAGTTATGATGAAGACGGCGGAACCGTTTCCTGCGAATTCTACGTGCCCTTTGACGACGGAACGAGAACGTGGGATTACGTACGCATTTCTTCTCCTTCCTGTATGTTGAACTACACTTGGATTGACGACGGCGTCTATCCTGTTGAAATTACGGTTGAGGATGAAGAAAGGGACGAGACGGTCATCGTTTTGAACGTCACCGTGGAAAACCGAGACCCGAAAATTGAGGTTCGAAGCCAACGAAGTGAAGCCAAAGTCGAGTACCCCATCACCCTCTACGCCTATGCCAACGATTCGGATTCAGAGAAGGGTTGGCCCGGTGTTGTCGACGTGTATTGGCCCGGCGCCAATTGTAAGGAAGGCTACTACACACGCGTCTGCACTACCACTTCGACCACCGAGGGTTGGAAGACCTTCACCGCCGTGGGGACGGACGACGATTCATCGGTTGCAAGCGCTACAATCGACATTGAATTCACCAACATCCAACCCCACAGTATCAACATCCAACTCGTCGACGGAAACGGGCCGGTATTGATGGACGCTCAGAATACGTGGCACGTGGATGAAGACCAAGGCGTAACCGTGCGAGGACAAGCTCAAGACTCCGTTGATGACATCGAGGACCTCACCCATACTTGGTGGCCAGACGACGCTCAACCCTCGCTCATACGTGTCTTTGACGGACGCACCTCTGAATTTGATATGGTTTGGCACGAGGCTGGGCTTCACAAAATGCGCTTAGAAGTTGCAGACAGCGAGGGAGCGACCAGCGGTGTTGAGGAACGCTGGGTCAGCGTGCGTAACATACCGCCCGTCATCGAGCCGATTCCATCCGTATTGCCCATCGCCGAGGGTCAAACCATCAGCGTTTCAGGTTCGGCATCAGATACACCCTCTGACGCTGAAACCCTGGTCAGATGTTGGGACGTTGACCCGAGTATGGATTCAAATGACATCGGGAGTGCTGATGACGACTGCGATGTCGTTGGAGATAACCTAACGATTTCGTGGAACAGAAGCGGCACTCACAAATTGGTCTATCACGTCACCGATAATGATGGAGCTCACACGAGCGAGGTGTTGATTGTTCAGGTGCTCAACACGCCACCAATCGTTCGAACGGCAGCCATGAAGTGCACAGCCTACGAACCGTGTCTTTTGGATGCGAGTTCTACCATTGACGCTCTCAATGATATTCAAGGACTCACCGTGGTGTGGGACATCGACGTCTACGACGATAGCAACGAAGATGGAATTCCCGACAACGATGCGGACCTCCTTGGTAAAACAGTAACCTACACCTTCCGAACAGAGGGCGTTCACACCGTCCGAGTAATGGCATGGGACGAAGACCCAGAGCGCCCCGGAACAAAGGTCATCATCTTCGCAATTTTACCCGCAGATCGCACACCACTCGAAAACATGGGTGCTGCCTTGGTGGGTGAAGAAGCGAATCCAGTAGCGCAAATCGGTTTGCTTGTCGGCATCCTGCTCCTCTTGGCCCTGCTCACGCGTCGCAAGCGACCCGGAGGAGAAGAGACGGATGTCTGGGACCAAGTTTCAACTGTGCTCGCGGGTGAACATCAAGAAAACCGTGATGACCATGTCAGCCGTAAACGGCCGGAAGGTCCTCCACCTGGCTATCTCTTTGAATCCAATTCCAATACGAATCCCAGTGAAGGGCCACCCCCAATTCCTGAAGAGGGATTACCTGAAGGATGGACCACTGAACAATGGAATTACTACGGACAACAATGGTTGGATTCACAAGAGAGATGATACGAGGAAGGACATTCTCTTTTGTAGAAGAACATTCACCTCTGTACATGAACAGAGCCTCCATGAAGGCAGTCTTACTCGTCACCCTCTTTGTGATGACCTCAGCCTTGACCATGGTTGAATCATCCATCCAACTCGATGACGAATTGTTGACCCGTGAAACCCAAAGCGGGGCTACCAGTGTCGTTGATGTCCCAACACATCGAATCGGTGACCGTTGGGTTTACGATACAAAATTTGACGTGGCTCAACTCCTCGCGCAGGCGAACGTTTCTGCTTCGCTCAACACCCTCACGGGAGATACGACCAACGAAGTGACCGATATTTTCTATGAAACGGATACCAACGGAGACACCGTTTTAGCCTATGAAATCGAAATTGAAGGGAGTTTTTCATCGGGCAACAGCGGCGCAACCCTTGAAGGTGTCACCGGACGACTGGAAATTGACTATGAGGGCGTGGATATCTTGCGTGCTCGTGATCTTGCAACCATTACCAGTGACTTCACACTCGATGTGAACTTTGCACCCTTGAACCTTGGATTCCTCAGTCAAAACCTAGGTATCGTGACCTTTGATAATACCTACACACCCGCCAAAGAGCGCCATGATTTCCCGTTGAGAAACGGAGACCAGTGGTACATGCCCTTCACGGCGGAAACCGAAGTTTCTGGTTCTTCAGATTACTTCGACCCTTCTGAGTTTGATTCTGAAGAGGATGAAAATAATTCGTGGCAAGTCATCAAAAACGAAGCCCCCGTTGAAGATGGAGCAACTCCACAGTACACAGGGTGCGACGATTCGTACAAGATTGCTGAATGGAACGAAACTGGCGTAAGCACTGGATTCAACTGGTACTGCCCCGCAGTGCGTGGAAGCGTCTGGAACCGAATCATCAACTCGGCTGGATTTACCATTGATTGGATTCTCAAAACCTACAATCCTTCTGATTCCAACAGCGTGTTCCCAGGTTCATCGCCTGGCGGCAGAAATACACAGATCGAGGTCTACACAGCCTACTCAGCCACTCTACCGGATTCAATGGAACAAATCTCAATCGACTATTCGGTTGCAGGTTCACCCTCAATTCCAATCAAAAACACCAACCTCCAATTACGTTATGAAATTGCGGGCACCATTCACAATCCAACCACCGACAATAACGGACTGGCCCAAGTACCGCTCAATGTTTCATCAGAGCGAGACGATACGCCCTCCAGCGACGACCACACCAGCAACGGCGTTGTTGTCTACGACCCTGCCAACAAAATCGTTGGAGCAACGACCGTAGTCGTGGACCTCAGCGTTGTTGGTGTGGACCTTGTTGCACAAGCGAATTCTGCAATCGTAGAACGAACCAGAGAGGGCGTGACGACGACCCTCAGTGCATCCATCGGATTCAACGCCCTGCCCGGCGATACAATTTCCTTCTCACTCCCTGCGCAAAACCGTGGCGTTCTGACTTCACCACCAACCTACATGGAAATTGAAACACCCGATGAAGCGACCTTCCGAGCGGTAATTCCTGCTATCGAACCTTACAGCGAGCAACGCATCAATGTGAACTGGTCCGTACCAGAAAGCTTGGCGATTGGTTTCAAAACCGTGAAATTTACAGTTGACCCTGACCAAAACGTGACCGCAGACGCAAACAGAAGCAATAACGACGCCACGCTCACCGTGTTCATCGGGCGTGCGCCCACGGGAGATTTGGTGGTTGATGAAGGCAAATATACTTTCGAAAACGTCACGCTGAATGCTACGGCGAGTTTTGATGATGACGGCGGAACGGTTGATTGCCTCTTTGAAATTGAGTCTCGTGTCGGGCTTATTGACATCATCGAAGCCCCGGGTTGCTGGACGCAATGGAATTGGTCCAACAGCGGTTCGTGGACGGTCAAGGTACTCGTCATCGATGAAGAATTGGATACGGATGAAGTCATGATGGAAGTGATCGTATTGAATCGCCCTCCTGCCTTCAACATCACCCATCCAGAATCGGTCTTTGTCGAATCATCTGTCACCGTTGAGGCCATTGATATTCTTGATATCGACACTTCGTCACCCTCTGGCCAACAAGTCTCCATTGCTTGGCCAACCCTCGATTGTGATGAGGGGTTAACGCAACCAACCTGCACCTTCACTCCGATGTTTGAAGGTCCAGTCAACATCACCGCAGTTGCGACTGACGATGACGGTGCCAAAACGACCGTCTACTCTTCCATTGACGTTCTTAACATTGCTCCGACCTTGGATTACCCACAACTGTGGAAAGGTGGAGAGGAACTCCTTCTCGACGAAAATGGTACCTGGCATCTCAACGAAGACGAAGTCGCTCTCTTGCGTGCTACGGCTACCGATTCTGAAAACGATGCGGGAACACTGATCATCGAATGGCACCCCTCTGCTGAAGACCAAAACTGGACCATCACCAGCGTAGGCGTCTCCTCGTCTGAGGCGGTATCATGGTCGACGGCGGGTCCACACATCATACAGGTGCGAGCAATTGATGCGGACGGAGCAAGTTCTGATTCTTTGCAAGCCAACATCATGATTCACAATGTGGCACCAACCATATCGGGTCTACCCGCCTTTGAGGCCATTGATGAAGACACTGATTACGCTCTTTCAGTGACGGTCGAAGACACGAGTTCGGACATTGATTCCCTTGAGGTATGTTGGGACTTTGACCGTAATGTCGACGTGGACAATGACGGCGTCATGGACAATGATTGCGAGTTGGAGGGTGAATCGGTAACCAAGGCGTGGTCCGCTGTGGGTATGCAATGGGTGACGGTCACCGTGACCGATGACGACGGTGAACGTGCTCAACAATCGATGAATGTTAGTATCATCAACAGGGCTCCACTTCCCCAAATCTCGTACCAAAACCTCGCCCTTGAAAATCTCACAGCAGGCGACAACCTCACCATTAGCGGATTTGAGACCATCGATTCCCCCAGCGACAAAGCCATCCTTACCTACCAGTGGGACGCTTCTCATCTCGACACGGACCTCGATGGAGAAAAAACCGGAGACGTTGATTACTCTGGACCAACCTGGACCATTGAAAACCTGCCTGCAGGGACGTGGACCATCGTACTCACCGTTATTGATGACGATGGTGAAAGCGGACAAAGTGAAATCACCATTCTGGTCGCAGAGGCACCAGCAGAAGGCTTCTTTGAAGCCATCAGTGCATCGGTAGGAACCACGACAGCACTGGTCATCGTCGTGCTGGGCTTTGTGATTGTTGGCCTCGTAGTCTTCCTGCTCTTCACGCGACAGGGGAGTTCCAAGGACGAAGATTTCTCTTCGTTCGGACAACAGATGAGTAGTGGGATACCTGCCATGGCTGCGCCTCAACCTGCTGCTGTACCAGCCGCCGCTGCGCCCCTATCTGAACCCGCTGTTGAAGAACAGGCGCACAACAGTGGCCCGCCCCTACCGGCGAGTGGCTTGCCTGCAGGATGGACCATGGAACAATGGAATTACTACGGCGAACAATGGTTGGCTGCAAATCAGCCCGCTCCCGCACCGGTTCAACCCATAGTTTCACAAACACCTCCCGCCCCTGCCTCAGACCAGTTGAGATCGTTATTGGACGATTTGGACTTCTGAGGTCAAAGCATGGTCAATTTGTGGCATTTTTTCGGGCTACCCGATCCAGAGGGAAATGCTCCTCAATCACGCCGTCAAGCTCCAGCCCCTGCAGAACAGCCGGTCTCCCTTGAAACACCCCCTCCCGTCAGTGTAGAGCCGAAGCCAAGGCCCACTCGATCGGTGACGCACAATGCGGCTGAACTTCGACCCGTTCCCCTCGGATGGACTGGCCCTCTGACACCCGATGGTGAGCCCTTTCACGACTTAGGGGTGGTCAAGTCCCGGCCCTCGGCTCTTCCAACACAGGCACTTCGCTACGTTGCGCCCGATGAAATGAAACGTATCCACACCCAATCCATCCTCAAACGCGTGATTGAGGGAGATACTGTGATTGTTGACCTGCGTCCACTCGTCCACATGGACAGTCACCAAATGGCATGCAGAAGAGAACTCAAGCACATGGGCGACCAGGCAGGCGTTGAGATTTTTGCACTGGATACAGAAGACAAATTATTGATGATTCCAGGCCTCGACATCGTCGTTGATATGCAGAAGCGTGAACTGGGTTTGACACCCCTCTTGTAAGGTCACAACACCGAAGCCAGCGCTTCGAGATGACCCAAGGCTTCTGCAGCAAGACCGAGAACAACTGATTCTGAGCCCTCAATGAGCCTCGCATGTTCACCCATTGCTCCGTGGAGGTCATATCCTCCCGCTTTCCCTTTCCATGATTCAGATTCAAGCAGGTACGAAAAAACCTCCTCCGAAAACTCTGGGAAAGCAACGACGGCGTATTCACACCAGAAGGTCCACCTTCCATTCCAATGAAGTCCGGTGGCTGTCCAAACTTGGTGGTGACGCCCTGAGAGGCGATGGAGCATCATTGCTGCATCGGCTTTGCTGGCGGGTTTCCCCATGCTCAGTGAGTGGTCATCGGGGTCGCTGATCATCGTATCCGCTACCAGGACCGCATCAAAACCCGTTGGGGTTCCAAGTGCTGCTGCCTTTCGTTGACAGATGCTCATGACTTGAGACTCAACCGTTCCAATCGGCGGTGACTCATCAACACCTGCGAGCCCTTCTTGGTGAAGTGATGGATACAGTGGACGTAACATAGCGGCTCGCCGGGGTGAGGCGGAGGCCAACCAGAGGTTCATGTTCATCCCTCTCAACGACAGGTCAAGGAGATTCCGATTCATCAGGAACAAGGGTGACCTTGAAGAATCGGAAGGTATAGCGAAGCGTGAGTGAGCCGAATGTCAACCTTGGAGCGAATCCCCACACATATCGAAGGCCTGGATGAAAACATGCAGGGAGGTATCCCCCAAGGCCACATCAGCATCGTCGCTGGCTCCTCCGGTGCCATGAAGTCAAGCTTGACCTTCTCGATGCTCTACAATGCTGTACTTTACGGTGAAACCAGTGGAATCTATGTCACCCTCGAGCAGGGAAAAGATTCACTCCGCTCCCACATGGCAAACATGGGCATGAACGTTGATGACCCTCGAGTGCGCAATCGAATTGCCATCATTGATTTGGCCGACCTTCGCGTCCAACTCGACGAACAAGGCATGAGCAACAGGGTCGACTGGATGGGGCAACTCATCAAGCAGTTGACCTCCTACCGTCAATCCATTGGCTTCGAACTTCTCGTTTTTGACTCGTTGGGAGCCTTTTTCACCTTGACAAAGATGGAGAATCCCCGTGATGAAATCTTCCGCCTCTTTGAAGCCGTTCGACGTCTGGAGTTAACCTCCTTTTTCATCTGCGAGATGACGGGAGAGGATCACAAACAATTCGGCGAATACGGTGTTGAAGATTATCTTTCAGACGGAGTGGTTCATCTTGTCATGGAACGGCATGGTGACGACGTCATGCGAAAACTCGGGATTGTGAAAATGCGTCACACCAACCACATTTTGGGCTACAAGCCATTCACGTGGAAGCCAGAAGAACAACGCTTCACTATTCTTTGAATCACTCAACGGTGACAGACTTAGCGAGATTGCGTGGGCGGTCAACGTCTTTACCCAAATGCAGAGCGGTTGAATAAGCGATCAACTGAAGTGGAACCACCGTTAACAACGGGGTCAACCAAGGATGGATTCGAGGAACGGCGATGGAAACATCCCCTTCGGAAGCGATGGTGTCGCCTTCTTCGTGAATCAGAATAATTTTTGCACCACGAGCACGACATTCGTGCAATGCGGAGAGAGTTTTTTCTTTCAAGTGGTCATTGGGAGCAACGATGACCACGGGGCTACCCTCTTCCAGCAGCGCAATCGGTCCGTGTTTCATCTCACCTGCAGGATAGGCAAGACACGGTATGTACGCCAGTTCCATGAGTTTTAACGCTCCTTCTTTGGCGACAGGTGCTGAGAGGCCACGGCCCAAGAAGAGCACCGATTTCGCTTCAGCGAGAAGGGCCACTGCTTCATCGATGGGACCTGGATTCTCAAAATAAGACTCCATCAAATGTGGCGCCTGTTGGAGATGCTCAATAATTTCCCGTCCTTTGGCCTTTGAGAGATGCCGAGTCCTACCGAGTTGGGTTGCAAAGATGGTCAGGGCTGCCACCATATTCGTGAAAGCCTTGGTTGAAGCCACGGATTGTTCGGGTCCTGAATGGATGTAAACGCCTTGGCCACAAAGTCTGGCAATGGTAGAACCAACGACATTGACGACACCAAATACCTGTCCGCCTTTGAGTTTGATTTCCTTAACGGCTGAAATCGTATCGGCAGTCTCTCCAGATTGGGAGACAGCGAGGTAGATTGCTTTTGGATTGATGACAGGGTCATTGTTTCGAAATTCGCTGGAGATATGGGTCACTGCAGGTATACGTGCCATTTTTTCAATCAGCATTTGGCCAATCTCTGCAGCGAAATTCGCCGTTCCACATCCAAGTAATCTTACATGTGGTGCTTGGACCATCGTGGAATGGCCCAAGCGCATTCCACCCAAACGCCCCGAGCCCATTTCTCTATCAACCCGCCCGGCGATGCAATGGCGAAGCGCCTCGGGCTGCTCGTAGATTTCTTTGTGCATGAAGTGGGGTGAATCGCCTAAATCTGATTCCGACCATGAATCTTCGAGAACGGTCACCGTCGGGTCAATCGAATGGCCTTTGTGTGTTACCATCTTCATGGAGTCCCGCGTAAGTATCGCGAGATCCCCGTCTTCCATGTAGACTACCCGTTGAGTATGTGCTGAGAGAGGATGGGGGTCGCTTGAAACAAACATTTCTCCATCGCCTTGGCCAATGATAAGAGGTGAACCGTTACGAGCACAGATCAACACGTCATGGTCTAGGAAAAGGATGGACAACCCCCAAGTTCCACGGGCGAGATGGAGGGTTCGCTCAACTGCTTCTTGAGGCGTAGCACCCCCTGCAAGTTCGATGCCCATCAAATGGACGAGGACTTCGGAATCGGTCTCACCAACGCATTCGATGCCGTGAGCCTTAACACGCCGATGTAAGGACCTGAAGTTTTCAATAATACCGTTGTGCACGAGATGAATTTTACCGTCATGAGAGGCATGCGGATGGGTGTTGACGAAGGTGACACCTCCGTGAGTAGCCCAGCGTGTGTGGGCAATGCCCATTGTTCCTGGAACTTCTGAGGGCAAGACGGATTGAAGGTTTTGCACTTTACCGACGGTTTTGTGTACCGATATTTGGTCACCATCGTGAATGGCGACACCCGTGGAATCATAGCCCCGATATTCGAGGCGGCGGAGGCCTTCTACCAGAACAGGGAGAGCTGAACGTGTTCCAATGTATCCAAAGATGCCGCACATATTCATTCCTCACAAATCAAAGGGTGCATCACAAACGGGGCAATTGATGCGCTTCAACATCAAATCCTTCACGCTAAAACTCGCTTGACAGGATGGGCACTGGGCTTCTCGCTTCAAATCAGGGAGGGGCAAGGGTGCTGGTTGGACGGGCGCGCCCGGGAGAGGGAGGCCAGGAAGCGGTGGTAATTGTCCCGGTAGTGGGAGGGGCGGGAGGCCGTTTTGAAGTGCCGCTGCCATTTCGCCCATTTCACGTTGCTGTTTACGCTGCATGCGGCGTTCGAGACGAGCATTTCCTTCTCCATCCACGAGCTTCTTTTCGAGTTCCTCGGCGAGAGTATCCTCCTCTTCAACGATGACTGCAACCGCAGACTCACTGACGGTCAACTCGTCTTCACTTTCATCAATAAGGAGAAGAGGGCCTTCGTCTTGTTCAATATCAACCATCAGTTCAACGCTGTCCATGTCTTCTGACAGCAGGGCATCCATTCCCTCCAGTTCTGAGTGTGAGCGTCGTACGCTGACGATGACAAAGCCAAGGAAGGCTACCAACATGGCGACCATGATGCCCAAAAAGCGCAACTTGGCTGAATCCGAGCCCCCCGGCATATATTCCAGAAGTATCTCAATGGGACCCGGGGATTCAATGGTCTTTTCTGAACCGCTCAAGGAAACGACCTTGGTCAGTGAATAACTTCCAGCAGGTGTCACGGTGCATACGATGGTATCCTCTTCCATCGTCCCAATGCCGAAGGTATAGCCTACAAAGAGCATGTTGGAGAGACCGGGTGTAGTCTCTCCGTGCTGGTTAGCAATCAGTCCCATTCGAGAGACTGGCCCGTAGACATTGATCTCGTCGTGATAAAGATACACGCCCTCTTCCTGCAGCGCCATGGCAATTGTCCGAACACCGGGGGTAGAGGTACGAATCGGGTTATCGTTTGACCAAATAGAATTCGTAGAAATGGTGGAAACACGTGCTGTTTTTCCTTGCCCTTCAATCCAAGCACCAACCAGGCGGTCAGTATCATCGTCATGAACAATGACATGAAGTTGGGGGTGTGAGGCTTCGTCACCCACCGAATACTGGAAACTCCACGAAGGCTCGTTCAGGGCACCATGAGTATACATGAGGCCAACACGCTCTACCCCGCTGACGTCATCTCTGTATTCCTGATAGAGGATGTGCAGGTATTCTTTGCCCAAACCAACTGCAAGTGGTTGGGCGTCAGCAGGTTGAATGTCAATGTCCACGAGCACGGTCATGGCGTTCCCCCAAGAGGCACCCCGGTCAGGCGTGGGTGAAGAGAGGACGAAAATTGAGGTCAAATCCTGCCACGAACCGCCCGTGGAAAGGTCACGGTGGTATCCAGCAAGAACCATTGTTCCATCATATTGGTCAAATGTAAACCCGTAATAGGAGCCTTCTGAGAGTTTCAAAGCAGGCATGTGGTAGTGTTTTGGCGTGGTTTTTCCAGCCACTGAAATTGAAGTCATTGCAATGTCAGTAAGGACATAGCCCTCAAGACTCAATGAACGGCGAGTCCATGCGAGTTGAACCAAGCCATCGTCGCGTTCGAGAACAGCGAGTTCCCCACCCCACGATTCTTCAATCACGACGCCTCCGGGGGTCGTCAGGGTCGATGTGACGGTGCGAGCGTGCAATTCACCGTCGATGGTCGTAAAGAGGAGGCCACCGTCATCGAGACCAACAAATTCCACAGGCGTCTCCCCCGTTGCCAAGGAAATCGGGACGTCTGCGCCCACATAAAGGTCAGATACGGTGACGTTGAAGTGTGATTGACTGTGCTCGAGTTCAACACCCGAGCCACTCAGAACGACCCTGTAGGCGACGTATCCCGGGTCGGTGATGACATCTGCAAATTTCGTGAAAGCATAACCTGATGTCGTACTTGAACCAGGGACGATGTTGATGGATTTGTCGTCAAGCCGTGTCCAACTGCCCACATCGTCCAAGTATCGCTCCAGCCCTATGTTGAGACTCGTAGCGTCAGATTGACCGAGGTTGTCAAGTCGGATTTGGATATCAAATGGCACACCAGGAGTAGGAATTTCCGGCTGGGTGCGTGAAGCGCCTGCTAAGAAACGAAGCATTGGCTCTACAGGGCGTGGGTCGATTTGGAAACTGAAGGTGTAGGCGTTATTCTCTCTGTTAGCATCTTCATATTGCTGCGAAGGGTCAAGCGACAACGTGACATCATGGGTTCCTGCTTCAGTCGCCCACCAATAGAGCGTCACACGAACACTTTCACCTTCGTCCAGTGAGGTGATTTTGCCCTCCGAAGGATAGGTTGAGGAGTCATCACCCGGCCCGTCAAGTCGCAGATAGACTTCATTGGCATCAAGGTCACCGATATTGCGAACTCCGAACCGGACTTCTAGGACGGTTCCAGCAACGGCATTGTTGACTGGCAAGCCTGCGTCAAACACCTCTACCGACCCTGAAAAGGCAAAATCTGGAGCCGCTGGTAGGTTATCCACTTCGTAGGTTCGGCGCTGAACGTCACTTGCCACTCCTGAAGCATTGATGGTACGCACACTGATGCGATGAGATCCATCGGCAACCGACGCAGAATCCCATGTAAAAGACCAGCTCTGTGTTCCTTCATCCTGTTCGGAGAGCGTATCGCCAAGGACCCAATCACCATTGTCGATTTTGTATTCGACACGGTCGTGCTCCGGACCTTCCACAATTCCGCTGAAATCAACAAAGCCTACCAAATCAGTCCCGAGGGCTGGCTCGGAAATCGAGATGGCCAAGCGAGTCATGTGAACGATACGAACGTCAACTGATGAGGCTTCACCAGCAGCATTCAGTGCGCGAGCATACACCAAGGTATACGCTTCGTCTTCGTCAATCCAATCATCATCGATGATGAGGTCGTAATACCATTGTTCAACCGTACCGTCAGCGCCCAACCAACTGGTCAGTTCGAAACTGTCTCCATCATCATAAAACTGTTCGATTTTGACTTGAACTTCAAGATAATCCTCTTCGCCTACATCAGTCGCTCCCTCGATGGAGAGGGTATTGCCTGAGAGGTAGAGCGATTGGTTCGTAGGAGAGGACATGGTAACATCGTCACCCAAGCCGTCACCGCCTGGTGGAGGGTCAACGATGATACCTCCTCCGCCTTCAAGGGGCGTGCAGACTCGGTCAAGCACCTTGTCCAAAGCGCAAGAAGCATCCACCAAACCGAAGCCCCACTTGTCATTCCAACGGTTGGAGATACTGGGCTGCGAGGCTGAACCGCGTTCTTCCGAAGAATTTCGGAGGATGTTGCGAATCTCCTCTGGTTCAAGGGTATCATCAGCGTGCAGGAGCGTGGCGACGATTCCAGAGACCAGAGGGGTGGCCATGCTCGTTCCGTCTTTCGACTCATAATCACTGTCGGCAAGAGGGCGTTCGGGTTGTCCTGGGAAGGACGGACCGGTGGCGGCAGATGCAGATGTGATGCCCGTGCCGTAGGATGTGATGTCGGGCTTCAACTCGTCCCATTCGTCATCATCTCCGTCGTCGAGACGTGGCCCGTAGTTGGTGTATGAGGCAAGGACGTCATCGGTACGGTTGACAGAATTGCGGTCGTTGACTGCACCAATTGAAATGGCTCCATCGGCACTGGCAGGGGACGGGACGCGCTTGCTTCCATCGTTGCCCATAGCCACCACGCAAACGATTCCAGCTTCGTTAGCATCATTGACAAGCCGTGCTTCAGCGCCCGAACCGTTATCGCCTTCGTCGTCTGGATTCAAGGGTGAACTGAGCGAGCCAAATGACATGGAGGCAACGTCAATACCACGGCTTGAATCGTTATTGCCCCAATCCGTGTCTTTGTTGTTGATCATCCATTGAATGCCGTTCAAGGACGCTTGGGAATTCGTCCCACCTGAATCGGTAAGAACCTTGATGTCAACCAGATAAGCACCCATGCCTGAACCCGTGTGGACTCGGTCTGAACCCCCAGTCCCGAGGGCGGTCGCCGCTACGTGCGTGCCGTGACCTTGTCCGTCATCAGGGTCGACGGTACCGTCTGGATTTGACGCAGAGGATGTGGCATCAAAACCTGCCACCCATTTCTGGTCGTTGTAACTGGTCGCATCGCTGTCGGGTTCGTCATCGATGTCATCAAAATCATTCAGGGCGCGATGTTCGTTGTCTACGCCCGTATCCAAGACGGCAATGACCACGCCTTCACCGGTGTAGCCTCGCTCGTAGGTGCTGGCTGTATAGTCCTCTGAGGGCATCGAACGGGTTGCCTCACTGGCTACTCCGTTAAACGGAATCATGACGTTTTGCATTTCTACGACCACGACGCCATCCAAGTGATAGATGTCCATCAGTGCACTTACGGGGACCTTGTCAACAACCAAAGCGTCAATTGAGTCCATCACTTGAAACCAAGCACCTCCTTCTTCTCCAATCCAACCGTGGTCATGCAAAACACCTTGCAGGGCTGCAATTTCTGAGGCGCCAGGGTGCCACGCGTAATCGACCACGAGAGCGACCGTCTTGCGCCCATCTGGTCCGATCATGGCCGTGGGTGAAACGGAAGGTTCGCCTGCGAGTACACGCTGAAGTCGGTCATCCATGCCGTTCCAATCCAAATCAGGGCCGTATCCCAGCCACCACATCGGCGCTTCGGAAGATGCGCGGTCGCCTCGCTCAATAAGGCGCGTCGGACGCTCACACAATTCATCGCCACAATACAACGGAGGCAAGCCTTCAATCAAAATCGGAGCCTCTCCTTCGGGAAGTTCGTCAACCTGCGGTTCTTGTGCAAGAACCATGCCACTCATGTCTGCAAAGAGGAAGAGAAAGGCGAAAAGAAGGGCTCCATAATGCAGTGACGTGCGCTGATTTGCCATCATCATATTCACCCCGCGTAAGATTGGAGTGCACGGCTACCTTTCATTCTATCCACCGCGCGTCTACGAGGTAGGCCATTGAGGGGCCCAAATCAGGCCTTCGGCCATTCGAGATGATTCGGGTCCGCAGAACATTGTAACCTCGGGCCGCTGGGCCGTTCAACCATACCAAGAGGTGCATCACAATGCGGGCATACTCCTGCATTCGCAATGTGTTCCATCCACGCAATTCGAGTTTCGGGCTCGTCGCTGGCATGCATGAGATTTTTCAAGGGTGTGCGCAGATGCTTTGGGACGTCCAAGCCTTGTTCGGTCCAAGGGTCCAAAAGTGAGGTCATGTCGACCATTTGTGACTTCATACGACGACGCTCTGCCGTTACTGCATCTCGCTGACTCGGTCCACCATCTTCCACTCCGAGTTCAACAGGCCCTCCCTTGGCGACCAAGGGGAGAAGAGCATAGGCAGCAATGAAACCGCCGATGTGTGCCATGTGTGCAATACCGCTTGAAACACCGGATTCCATCGTTGTAAAAGCCCGGATCAATTCAAGACCAAAATAGAGCAGGGCGATGAACACAACGGGCCATGGACGAATCAAAATGAGCGGGAAAGGGATTTCATCTTTCGGCCAACCCGAAAGATAGGCACCAAGAAGGCCAAAGGCAGCTCCTGAGGCACCCAATGCAGGCGTGTAGGAACCTGAATTGAACGCAATCCATCCGATTGAACCGCCCAACAAGCCAAGCAAATAAATCACGCCAAAGCGTTTGGTTCCCAATCGCTGCTCAAGGGGGACTCCTACGAGGGCGAGGATGATGACATTACCTAAGACGTGAAACATGTCTGATTGACTGTGGAGAAAGCCAGCGGAAATGAGAGTGTGCCAAAAATCAGGTGAAGTGCTTCGGGCGGGCACAAGGACAAAATCGCTCCACACCCAATAATAGACCCACCCCCAAGAAAACAAAAGAGACCATAGGACTTGCACCACCGCTCCCAACAGGACGCTGACAGTAATCCCCATGGCGAGCGAAGTTTGAGTTCGGAGGGCATAGATGATCGGTGATAAAATCGCTGCAAACCATAACAGAAGAACCCCCCACTCAGCCGTGCTAAACAGGCTCATGGCGAAGGGCATGAGGGTCGGTCGGGGTGGACCTCTTTTGACTTGCTGGAGTTCTTGAGGAAAACAGGAGGGTTCATTCTTCATGCGATGGTCCCCGTCACATGGCGCAGCCACTTCTTACCGCCGATGGTATCGAAGTTCGCCGAGGCATGAATGTCGTATTGAAGGACGTGACCCTTCACCTGCATTCAGGAGAAGTTTTGGCCTTGACGGGAGAAAACGGTGCTGGAAAATCAACGCTTCTCGAAACATGTGCACGATTGCTTCCTCTCGAACAGGGTAGGATTCTCCACGCCGATGTGGTAGTAGCCGACCATGAAGGTCGACGGCGCGCCACGCCACTTGTCCTTGGATTGGCCCTCCAAAAAAACGGAATGATGGGCAGTGAATACGTGGTTGAACACCTTGAAACTGCGATGGCAATGAGCGGCCGTAGGGTTGACCCGCTTCCCTTCCTTGCTGCCTTATCTCTGAAACATCGAGCAGAAGACCTCGTGGCTCACCTTTCACAAGGACAAGCCCGCAAAGTGGCCGTACTAGCGGCTCTCCTACCTGCATTTGCAGCCAAAGAGCCAGGGCTCATTCTCCTTGACGAACCTGCTGCAGGAATGGACGATGCTTCGGTTTCAGTTCTTTGTGAATGGATTGCTCAACTACGAATCCTCGGACACGGCGTGATGATTGGTACGCACGACCAACGCATGTCAAACTGCGCAACGACCCACATCGATGTGAGCACCTTTGAAACAACTGCTGCAACGCCCAACGAACCATCATCGGACCCGGTTGCAGAGGCGCAGCCCGTCAAAGCAACCTCTCCGGCTTCCTTCGGATGGAAGATGCAGTTGCGCACACTGGCTTGGTTGAATCACAATGCGGTCGCATCCCTGCTGACGCTGGGGGTTTTGCTTTCCTTTGGCGACCTGCTTGACGGTCTGGAAGACCTGCAACGGTATGGCTTCCTTCTCGCACCGGCTTTTGCCGCGGGTTTGTGCGGAGAGGCCATGGTCCAAGCATCCCGCGAAGAGCGTGCTAATGCCTGGTGGCGAGCGGTCGCAGACGCAAATCCGCACAGTGGGATACTACCTCTCATTCTCGGCTGTTTGCTCACGCTTCTCAGCACCCTCAGTTTTTCGGTGGCCGTTGAAGCGAGGATTGTGGTCGTTGGCGGACTGCTCACCTTTGTGACGTGGCATATTATTCGCCTGCTCCAAGAGTCAACCGACCGCTTGGCCCGTCCAAGAGCTGTTTTCGTCGGCTTGTTAACGCCCATCCTTATCCTGCCCTACGCTCTTCTTCTCGACCTGCTAACCCGCTAGGACAACCACCTTCAAGAAGGGCGACTCATCGCCTAGAACCATGAAGCAGAGGGTGAGTGAGGGCTTGCTTTTCTTGGGTTTCACTGGGATTGCTTCCACCCTTCTACTGGCCTTGCTGTGGGCCCCAAGCGTATCCCTTGAGGCTTTTGAATCGCCTGCAGCGCAACGGATTTTCTACTGGCATGTTCCCGCCGCGTGGGCCGCATTCATTGCTTTTGGAGCATTGTTCATCGGCTCTGCAGGTTGGTTGTTCAAACGCTCCGAAGTCATGTGGCGGCTGCATACCGCAGGAGCCGAAGCAGGCCTTGCCACCGGGCTGATGACCGTCTGGTCAGGTTGTGTTTGGGGCGCAGCGGAATGGGGTACTCCGTGGGATTGGACGGACGTCCGCCTCAACACCTTTGGCTTGCTTACTCTTCTTGCTGTGTACTTGGTATTAGGCCGTTCGAGCCAACCTGACGGCGTAGAGACGCGAGATACGTTCGCTGCTTTCGGACTTTACGGCTTCGTCTTGGTCCCACTCACCTATGTGGCAACTCGTATCTGGTCCATTCGCCATCCTGGCCCCGTTGTAGGAACTGGTGATGAAGGATCCATCAACGGTGACATGGGGCTTGTGCTGCTGCTTGGAGCACTATCGTTTACTGTCTTCATCATCGGTCATATCATGAACTCCATGCATGTGACATCACTTGAGCAGAGGCTTGAACGGCTTCAGGCAACGATGGACAAGGTGATTTGAATGGAAGGAATGTCCTATTTGGCCATCGCCTACTTTGGTATGCTCGTCGCCATCGCCCTATGGACCTATACCGTGGTGCAGCGCAGTCGTCGCTTAAGCCAACGAATCGAAGCACTCGAAGGTGCGATAACAGGGCGCTTCGAGTCTGAATGAACCTGAGCGTACAAAAGGCACCTTCTATTCTTGCTTTGAGCGAACACGTTCAAAGGTGGTAAGCGAGCCCCTTCAACGGGGAGATACATGACTGGGCGTCTCGGAGGTGAGTTTTGCCTGGTCTGCGGCGCTGATCCGCCTCTCTTTGGCGACCGGATGTGCGAACCGTGCATGCGTATTCGTACCACATTGGCCAAAGTGCCTGAAAACGTCCCCTGGGTTCGTTGTGCACGATGTGGTATCGTAGAAATTGACGGAAAGTGGGAAAACACCACTGATAGCGAAGTCTGGGATGAATTACTGCATCGGAATTTAGTCGTTCATGAGCGGGCTGAATCGATTGTATTGGGCATGGAATCTAAAACTGTTTCAGACCGGCACACCCTCTTATACATCCAAATTGAGGGTGTAATTGACAACCTTCTTTTCGAGGAAGAACACACCATGCGCGCCCGAATGGCCAACGGTGTTTGCTTGACATGCACGCGCCGGGCCGGCAATTACTTCGAAGCCACGGTACAGTTGCGGTCCAGTGCTCGAAGACTTTCGGAAGAGGAATTTACAAAATTGAGAACGACCCTCGATGATGTCCTTGACAAATTATCTGACGACCCGATGTTCTTCATCACTTCCGAAGGAGCCGTCACCGGTGGCTATGATGTGGTTCTGGGCAGCAAAGGACTTGCACGAGCGTGGGGGCGTCACCTCATCTCAGAGTACGGAGGCATGGTAGTAGAAACCAATTCAACCGTAGGAAGAAAGGACGGTGTCGACGTCACCCGCCTCACGCTTTTGTATCGCAAACCCGGATATGAAATCGGAGATGTCATCGCTTGGAGAGGTCATACGTGGCGACCGACATCGTGGACCAAGGAGGGGGCAATTATGGAACGTGTTGACCGCCGGGAACGTACGGGAGCGAGTTGGAGGGACCTTGAGCAGGCCAAGGTCGTCGCTCAACTTCCCGAACTGGTCCGGGTTGATTTTGTAACAGAAGATGCATCGGTTGGAGAATTCCTCGACCCATTGAACTGGAGCATGGAGTCCGTCCGTCTGCCTTACGACCATGAAGCGGGTCGCAAGGGGTTGCTTGTACGCAAAGATGATGCGTGGTTAGCCCTCCCTCATTTTGCCATAGACCTACCCGAGGCCGAGGAGGAATCATGATGGAGCATGAACATGAACCGACGCTCATTGATTTAGCAGAGCGTTATGATTCCGAGGACATCATCGACTTTACTCGTTCTTTCGTTGATGACCTACGCGGAGGCTTTGAAGCCGTCAACCATGAACGATTTCCATGGCTGTCAACTCTTCGCCAAGCTCCCTGGTCGGGCGTCATTTGCCTTGGCATGGGGGGCAGCGCTGCTGGTGGTGACTTCTTGAGGGCACTCACCGATTCAAATGGAAGTTGCCCTGTATTCGTATCGAGAGGCTACAATCTACCGGCATGGTTTGATGCAACGTGGTTGGTACTCGCTACCAGTCATAGCGGGAACACCGAAGAAACGGTCACAGCCGCTCAAACAGCCCTTGGAAAAGGAGCAACGGTCATCGTGATCGCATCCGGGGGACACCTCGCAGGATTGCCTGAAACTTCGGACCGTTGCCATTTGATTCCCACCGTCGGAGGCCAACCCCCGCGAACTGCCTTTGGACATATTTTCAGTCGCCAACTTGCTTGTTTGGAGTATCTCGGCCTTCTTCCTCGGATGGCCGATGAACATCGGGACGCTATGCTGCTTCGACTCCAGCAGCATAACGAACACTTTGACATCCTCAAGGACCCTGAAGGCGATATCGCTTTACTTGCTTCAAGCCTCATGGAGCAACCCATCGCTGTAATTGGGCCTCAAGAATTGGCACCGGCACTCACTCGGTTCAAGAATCAAATGAATGAGAATGCGGCCCGCTTCGTTCGCACCGGCGTATTGCCTGAAATGAATCACAATGAAAGCGTTGCTTGGGGTGGAATCGGAGACGATGCAGACCCTGAAGCCTCCAATCAAGCCTTGTTGCTCTTGACATGGGAGGGCATGCTTCCACGCGTCCGTCAGAGGCTTGATTGGATGGTCGCTCATGCTTCAACTGAAACTGCATGGAACCTCACCGGAGAAGGCGAGACACTGCTCGAAGTTTTGCTCTACCATTGTATGGTGATGGACTGGTTATCGACCGCTCTGGCCTTACTCCATGGAAAAGACCCTGCGGCCATAGCTCCTATTTCATCACTCAAGGCTCACTTGGATTCAATTCAATAAAGCGGCCCGCAAATCAGCCGTGGATCTGGAAATCGTTGAAGGGCATCATCTCGATTGTTCGGGCGTACGACGCCGGGTAAATCACCGTTTTCTGGAGGGGTCCAAGACATTTGCACGTGGACATGAGGGGGCCAACCGCCGTTTTCATGTTCATGGCCGAGTTGTGCAATGACCTCGCCGGGCTCGAAGGTATCACCTACCGACCAATGTTGAAGACTTTTCCAACTGAGATGTCCATACAGAACCCAAAATGTGCGGAGGGGGCCCTTACACGGTCCTCCGATGGAATCGGGTAACGGAAGGTGGTGTTCGGTAATGAGGGTTGGTCCGTACGAGCCTGGTTCATCGTTCATGGCAATGGCGTAGATCCTGCCCGCTCCAAAGGCATAAACGGGCGTCTCAGCGGGTGCGCCGAGGTCCAAACCCACATGGTGTGTGCGTTCACCCTCAAACAATTCAGTGGTGTACATCATCGGACGGTGTTCATCATAACGGCCCACCGAATAGACATACGGTGCTTTCCATCCGTCTGGAGAAGGGCGCGAAAAGTCATGAACCCAATAGGCTTCATCAAAAACAATCGTTGGATGAAACGCGGGCGAGGGTTCATCCATGTAATGCAGACGGGGGGTTTCTACTTGAGGTTTCGCAGAATACTCAAGTCATGCCTGTGACGAGCATCCTTCATGCTCGGTAGCATTGTCGTCCTTTTGGCGCCAAGTTTGCTGCCGGGTTGGGCGCTTGCTTCGGTGCTGGACGGTAGTGGAGACCGGGTGCGGAAGGCGTTGCTCTCACCTGCGCTTGGATTGCTGTTGCTGTACGGCGTTTCAGGAGTACTTCTCTTGCTCAACATGTGGTCATTATGGAGCATCATCATCGCCTACGTCATCCTCAATATCGTAGCCTGGAGGCTGGTCCATGTACGCCATGAAGAAGTCGCTCAACGCAGTCATTGGCAGCGTCTTGAAGCGGCGATGCACGGTGAAGTAAGCGAAACCATTACCACGACCATTAGCGAAGAAGCGAGAGTACAACTGGAGTTCCAACAGACGCGTCATCTCCCGTTGATGGCGGTGAGTATTGCTGTTGCTTTGATCGCCTTGCTCAGTCCATTTCTGCAAAAATATCCATTTGGTGTCGACTGGATCGGGTTCGCAGTTCTCAGTCAGCAGATTGCAACCGATGGTAACTTGATGTTGAGTGGGACCAACGAAGGGTTTTGGACCTATCCACCTGCTTTTCCATCACTTGCTTCCCTGTTGGTTTTGACAACGGGAATCGATGCAGGACAAGCCGTTTTTCATCTGGGCCACTATACTCTTTTTGCCCTTCTCATCGGCCTCATGGGCGCCTTTGACCGTCACGGTTCTGGCGCTTATGCCGTTTTGTCAATGGGGCTCGGGTTGGGCTTATTTGCCAAGACTTTCGATTCCGGCTACCCGAGCATGGCCAGTCAACTCGGCCTCATCGTGGGCGTATTGGTACTCCTTCGCCCGAGCCATGAACGGCAACGACACCACACAATCGGCCTTTGCATGGCACTGGTATGCATCGCCATGATCCATCCCACGGGAGCCATCTATCTGGCCCTCTTCATGCTCAGTCACATCATTCATGGATTCAAACTGAAAGACGAAGAGCAACAGGAGTTGGTACGTCGCTTCGCCTACGTGGTCTCAGCCTTCATCACCATTGGCTTTGCCATCGCTCTGATCGTGATCGCTCCACGCTTATTCGAAGAGGCAGTATTCTCTGAATATGGGTGGCAGGGTGGTCGTCCGCTTTTGGTTTACAACGGAGTTCTCCTCTTGCTTGGTGGCTTTGCAGCCGTTGGTTTGAGGGCGACCTTAGAGGCGCGGGTCATCACAACATGGTTTGCATGCCTGTGGTTGCTCAGTTGTGTTCATTTGGTAGAAGGGTTGCAAAATATCCCACTGCTTTCACTTCTCTCCTACACACTTTATTCCATGGCACTTCATGCATTTCATGTTCCCCTAGCACTCTTGGTGGCCCTTTGGTGGTCACCCAATAGCAGATTAACGCCCTTCGTTGAAGACATGCAGGTTCGATGGCCCTCAATGCCAGAACCCGTGAGCCTTGTCGTCTTGAGTGGCGTGTTGTTGGGTGCATTGGTGGCTCCAGCAATCGCACTCAGTTTGGCACAACATGAAGAATTGATGTCCGTGGCACCTGGCGATGATGCTCTGCGAGACCGGCTTGGTGAACTGAAGGGTATGATTTACACAGAAAACATGCATTGGGGCTATGTTTGGAATGCTCCGGAGGGAGTTGAGACAACATCGATACCGACCCTCGGTCTTGTGTACTTGACCGAGGGAGAACAAAGCAACGCTACACGGGCGATTTATGCAAATAATATCAGTTATTTCCAATCCATGGAGATGAACCATGCCCTCACCTCTCCTCTTGGCACCATTCAATGGGAGCTGGCAGTTTCGCCCTATTGGCAACGACTCATTGAGGTCGACGGAGCGGCCTTGTGGGTGCTCATGCCGGATGGGGATGGTGATGTCAGTGTCCTTCATGGCCTTGATAGTGAGGATTGCCCCGCTTGTGTCGCTCGCCTTGACCCGTGGCGAGAGCACCGATTTAGAGACCCGATGGCTTTGGGAGATGAACGCGTATTCCTCGCCGAAGGTACTGAGGCACAGGTCAAAGTCTCTTCAACAAATCCTGCGAGCAAGTTATGTTTGACCTACGAAGTCATCGGGCAGGTCGAAGGCCTCTATGTGCAATCTACCAACGGACTTGAACGTCCCTTTCACGCCTTGAGGCAAGATGCTGGCTACCATCAAGGATGTTTTGACCTCGATGCTGAAGGCACAATTGAGCACCTCAATATTTCTTGGAAGGCTGATGAACCCACGCGTTGGGTCAACCCACTCGGTTTATCTGGCAGAGATGACGTTCTAATTGACCGAACTGGAGTCAAGTTCCACTGGATTGAATGGCAGGGTGTGGACGCATGAGCAAAAGCCATGAAGACACGCGTCCTAGCACCACCATGCAACACCTCGTTGTCCTCCTCCCCGTGCTCAATGAAGCACTTGGTTTGGACTGGGTGCTCAAACGGCTTCCAAACGAGGCTCTCAAGGCCATGAAGTTCTCTGTATCCGTGCTGGTGATGGACGGTCATAGCACGGACCAAACCAGTGAGGTCGCTGAAGAGCATGGCGTCCATTTTCTTGAACAGTATGGCCATGGCAAGGGCAGTGCTATTCGACATGGCTTTCGCGAAGCCCTCAAGATGGGGGCGGATGTTGTAGTCATGCTGGACGCCGATGGCACCTATGCACCATCAGAAATGACCAAACTCATCGCTCGTCTTAATCGCTATGATGTTGTTATTGGAGACAGGCTCAGCGGTGACATCGCCCCAAATGCCATGACGAGAATGAATTTCGTCGGCAATCATCTCCTCACTTGGTTCGCAACCGCTCTTTATGGTGTGACAACACAAGATGTCTGTTCAGGATATTGGGCCTTCAGTCAACGAAGCATGGAGAAACTGATTCTCAACAGCGTTTCCTTCGAAATCGAGGCTGAAATGTATGCCAATATGGTTCATCAAGACATTTCATTCGGCTATCATCCCATCTCGTATGGTCCCCGTATCGGAGAAGCGAAGCTGGGCTCTACCGCAGATGGCTGGAAGATTCTGCGCAAATTGGTCACACGACGCATTCTCCCCGAGCCTACCCTCTGAGGGAATCAATCCAAGACCTCAAAACATCGGTGCAAATGCGGATACCATGCACAGGGTCAAGGCCATCGTACTCGGTGCGGGCGGCTTGGTTGGGCAACGGCTTCAACAGCGGCTGGTGAATCATCCAATGTTTGAACTTTCAGCCGTATCGGGAAGTCCTTCATCTGCTGGTCTGCAGCTCAGTGACGTTCCATGGCGATTGGATGAGCCACGCCCTGCATTGCCTGAAGTCATCGTCATGGATTCCAATGCTTCAGATTTGGTTCAACAATGCCGTGCACTGCAGATTGAGTACGCCTTCTCTGCGTTGCCGTCATCCATTGCGGTCGACGTTGAGAAAAACTTGGTGAACGGAGGCATCACCGTATTTTCAAACGCAAGCGCCTACCGTCGAGTTCAGAACATCCCCCTCATCATCCCAGAGGTCAACCCTCATCATTATGTGGAATGTCATCATTACTGCGCCACCAACTGCACCCTCATACCCCTCGCTCTTCCCGTTGCGGCCATCGCCAAGGCGGCGAAGGTCCAATCCGTCAAGATGCGTAGCGAGCAAGCGCTGTCCGGAGCAGGGTGGTCACTCCTCTTTGACGAGGAGGCTTTGGCAGGTCACCTCAATCCTATCATCGAAGGTGAGGCGGAAAAAACTGAGGCGGAATTGCTTCACGTTTTGGGGACGCTCTTTGGGCAATCGGTCTCACCTGCTGAAATGAGAGTTGAAATCAACTGTGAGCGCGTCTCAAGACCCAATGGCCACCAGGTATTCGTTGAACTCGTCACCGAGGAACCACTGACTGAGGAGCAAATCATCGATGCGTTTCGGATGTTGGGTTTGGAAGGGGAGTTACCCAGTCGCCCAAATCAGGCAATTCACGTGGTTGAACGTATCGATGTCGACCAACATCTGTGGAGTGATGGAACATCATTCAGTCAGCACCCTCAACCGAGCACGGACCTGAAAACGGGGATGGCTATTGTTGTCGGCGACCTGTCGGTGGAGGGGTGCCAAATTTCCTTCAATGCCTACTCGCACAATACCGTGCGTGGGGCTGCCGGAGGCGTCGTCTATTTGGCTGAATTTGTCCTCGCCAATGCTTCGTGATTTCAATTCGGCATGCCTAAAACACCGTTCCCCTTCCAGTGAACAGGTGCGCCAATGGGAATCACTGCCATGATACCGGACATGACCATTGGGCAATTGACTCAAGAGGCTTCATCACGATGGGGTGAAATCTGGGACCCGAACGCAACCCGAATGCGTATTCTCTTGCTGTGTCCTCGCAAAGAACGGAAAATGATGGAACTGCACGGCGACATGGTCGAGCACGGCCAACCGGTCATGGCTGTCTTTCACCGACCGAGGGCGGAAGCCCCTCTTCTCGAGGAGCAGGGCTTTGATACGCGTGCAGCCTCCTTCCAATTCGTTGATATTTCCACACCTGACCTGGGCCCGTGGATGCAACATATGGTCTCCAATGAAGGCTGGATACGCGGGTCCATTGAAATCGCATCAACCCCCTTCTCGGTGGGTTTGCCGACACAGCGACCCTTTGAAACCGAACGGACTCTCTACTTCCGTCACCCATCATTGCCGCCACTTGAGAAGTACTTCTTGCCCTTCCCTGTTGAATCCTTACCCGGGAAATGCTTCGTTAGCCTGCCGCGCCGTGCTGCAGCAGAAATGGCTCGTCAACAAGCCGAAGTCTTGGGTATCGGTCGTTTGGAGAAACCTGCTCCTGAACCCGAGCCTGCTCCACCACAGCCGCCTGCACCTGAAATTGCTGAAACTCCAGCCCCTGTTGAAACTCCTGAAGAACCTGCCCCTGCACCAGCGCCAGTCGAAGAGGCTGAGGAAGTTGCAGTACCCTTGCCTCCATCCTCAATACCGACCGGTGAACCAGCCGATGAAGATGGTCCCGAGCAGGTTCCTCTTCCTTCGCAAACTGAAAGCCCTGCTGCCACAGAAGAAACTCCAGATGAATCAACAGAGGATGTTGCACTGCCCGAAACAGTCGCTGAACCTGAACCGGAGCGTAGTGATCTCGAGGTAGAATTGCGTGCCTTCTTCCAAGAACTGATCGATGCGGGCGTTGAACCAAGCGAATTCATGGACGATGCCCGGTGGGAAGATCTGAATGAACGTGCGCTCGCTGAAAGCCTCGAAACATGGCCCATCTTGTTGGAAATGACCGCCATGGGCCAATAAGATTGAAGATGAAGAAGCCATAGCAGGCATGAGGGAGCGACATGGGATTTTGCATCAACTGTGGACAGCAACATCATGATGGCACCCGATTTTGCCGCTTTTGTGGCAATCAACAGCCGGGTGAACCCTTGCTTCAACGCCTACGAATTGAAGCACAACAAATCCACGCCATTCGTCTTCAAATGCAGGCTCAACAACAAGGCAACCCATATCAGCAACGTCGCTGGTGAGGTGCATGCGTCCCAAGCATTTGGCGATTCAACTCTCTCGCTTAACACCTCATCCGTGCTTGCGCGTTGAACTTGAACAATATGCCACTGAAGGTGACCTCGCAGCATATTGGATGCTTGCAGTCAACCAGACCGATGGTTTTGAAGACCTGCATGTTGCTGATTTAGGAAGCGGAAATGGGATTTTAGGCATTGCCGCACTTCTCCTGGGTGCGCGTAAAGTGACCTTTGTTGAAACCGACAAAGAGGCTTTGGAAGTCTTACATTCAAATCTCCAAAGCCTCGATGAATCCTTGATGGCTCGCAGCGAAATTATTGATGCGCATATCGGCCGCGATGATGTCGACTTCGATGCAGTTGACTTGATCGTCATGAACCCGCCATGGGGCGTTCAAACAGCCAAGGCTGACCGCCCCTTTTTGGAACTCGCTTTTGACTCTAATGCATCGGTCATCCACGTGCTACATAGCGAAAAAGCCGCACATATTGAGCCGGTTGCAAAGCAACGTGGCTGGGAATGGGAGCATCTCATTCGTACGGTTTTTCGCTTGCCTCCAACCTACCAGCACCACAGCCAACGACGCGGCGATACCGAAGTCATGTGCTGGCGCTTTCACCGATCGGGTGATGCTCGCCTGCCTCAAGAAGAATCCGAGTCTACCCGTAAGGGGGGTTGAAAAGGAAGGAGCCCTCGCCTTGAATTAGCGAAACAGCGTGCGACTCACACCGAGCCACGTCGCTAAAGGAATGATTACAATGACGGCGAGCCTCGTCACCCCAGGAAGCATCATCGGCCAGGAAGGCCAACACGAACAAGGCGAGGGTACCTCTGTTCATGACGGAAACATCATCTCAACAGTGGTGGGTTATGTCCATGTCCAAGATGGAACCATCAATGTCACTGCCTCGAAGGCCATCGTTTCACCTGAAGTTGGGGATACGGTTCTGTGCGAAGTTGTCAAACTCAATGAAAAGAACGGAGAAGCCATGATTCTGTGCATTGAAGGCAAACCCGGCTCCATCCAACCTCAACACCTCTACGGCCAATTTTTCGTCACTGGTCTGGTTGACCGATTCATGCATCAAACATCGGACGCACTTCGCCGTCGTGACGTGTGCCGTGCAGCCATCAAAGAAGTTGAACCGGTCGTCCGCCTTGATTTCCGAGAGCGTGATGATTGTGGTGTTCTTCATGCAATCTGTCCGCCATGTGGTGATACTCTTGAAGCCCACCTTGACGGTGACTGGAACGTTCTCTGCCCGACCTGTGGCTACCAATCCTACCGTGCTCTCGCTGACAATTTCGGAGCAGGTTGGGCTGAACTTGACCAAGGGTCAAGCAGTCTCAACAATGCTGGTAAACGATGGGGCGCAGCGGCTGAAGCCATGTTTGCTAAGGGCCCTGCTGGCCGTGCAACGTTCATCGCAGCCGATGTTCGAGAGGACGGACGCGAACGAACCTACTTCCGATTTGAAGGGCAAGACGGTGGAGGACGTGGACGACAACAACGTGCAGCACCTGGCACACGACTCTTTGTGGGTGGCCTGCCCCGTGACATCGGGACTGAGGAATTGCGTGAACTCTTCACCAAACACGGCGACATGACCGATTGTATTGTCCTCACCGATGATGCTGGCGTCAACCGAGGCTTTGGTTTCGTGACCTATGCTGACAAGGCGATGGCTGAAGCAGCCATCGGCGCTCTGGACGGTCATCGTATCAATGGACGCCGAATCGGAGTTCGCGATGCCGATGATGACAAGAAGAAAGGCAACAAGCGAGAACGAAAAGAGCCTCAAGGCTTGAAACTCTACATCGGTAATCTTCCCTTCACCACGACCAGCGAACAACTCAATTCAATGGTTGGAGCGCATGCTACGGTCAACGAAGTGATCCTCGCTACCGGACCGGGTGGGAAACCCAAGGGCTTTGGATTCGTTTTCATTCAAGAAAAAGACAAAGGCGATACCGTCGTTCAAGCATTGAACAACAGCGAAATTGACGGTCGCCGTATCAAGGTCGATATAGCCAAGCCCAAAGGCGGTAAAGGCGGAGACCGAGGCAAGGGTGGAAACAAGGGTGGGAAATCCTCCCGAGAAATGCAAGCCCTCCGAGAAGAAGGTGAGGGTGGAAAGAAGCGAAATCGCCGCCCTCGTCCAAAGAAGGATTGAAGGGGCTCGTTGCCTCGCTTCCCCTATGGTTGAACCCTCCGAGCCGACCTGGTTGGTCTTGGACGGGTACGAAGATGAACCAGCAGCCTTTGGTGTACCCCCTTATGTTGGCTTTCATATTCGGTATGTCTGTGGCGTATTAGAGCAACACAAAATCCCTTACACCTACATGACCATCGACCAATTTCGACAACGAAAACGGCAAGACCCTGATGCTGTGATGCAATGGATGAGCGCAAGACTGGGCTGTATCTGTATCGCAGGAGCTGTCGTTCCGGGGAAATATTTGCGAGGCGCTCCAATCTCTTTACGAGAGACTCAAGAATTGATTCGAATCCTTCCCTCCGGGATGCCAGCCCTCTTTGGAGGCTGGGCCATTCGAGGCTGGAAACAGCAAGGATGGACACCATTGCGAGCCAATCTCTTCCTCGCTGTTCAAGATACGGATGCCACCCTGAATCATTACCTCACCAAACAGGAATGGAAGCACCAGCGAAGAACTGCAGAGCAGTGGACGGCCTGGGCCCACGCTGGGGCAAGCAGTCAAGCCGTAACGCGCCATCCCGATTTAGCAGGACCCAACCGACTCGGCCCTCTCACCTACGAGGTTGAGGTCTACCAGGGCTGTGTGCGCTACAAACGTGGTTGTAAATTCTGCATTGAGCCAAAAAAAGGCGTTCCTATTTGGCGAACACCTGAAGACATCATCCAAGAAGTCAAACTCGCCCATGATTCCGGCGTTGAACATGTACGTTTGGGCGGCATGACCGATACCTATACTTACATGGCAGAGGGAGTCAAAGAACTTGAATATCCCATTCCAAATCCCGAGCCCATCGCACGACTCCTCCATGGTTTACGTGACGATGAGCGCTTGGGCATCCTCCATACCGACAATGGGAATCCATCCATTATCGCAGAAAACCTCGAGCAGTCTGAAGAGATCACCAAGACGCTTGTTGAAACCTTATCCGATGGGGCAGTGTTGTCCTTTGGACTGGAATCTGCCGACCCCAATGTCCACGAAGCGAATTGGTTGAATTGCGATCCTGTACAACTCAAGTCAGCCATTAGGCTCATCAATCAATACGGACGGGAACGAGGGGATCGAGGGTTGCCAAAACTACTTCCCGGGCTCAACTTTATCGCTGGATTGAACGGTGAAACAGAAGCCACCTACGACCTCAACATGGCGTTGCTTCGAGACATCCGAAGTGAAGGATTATTGCTGCGTCGAATCAACATCCGACAGGTGGAAGGTGAAGGCTTTCAAGAGATTCCTAACGAGGCTTTTGCAGCCTTCAAAACCGCCTGTAGGGACGAAATCGACCGCCCGTTGCTCAAGGAATTATTTCCGCTCGGGAGCACCCTTCACGACATCCACTGGGAATCCCATGACGGGCGAACCCGACTTCCAGTTCACGAAACAGAGGCCCATCGTAGCGTCGGCGTCCATGGAACATCAGGCATTACCTTCGGGCGGCAAATCGGCGCCTACCCCATTTTGGTGGGTGTGGAATACAAGATTCCACTTGAGACCCAGTCCAGCGTGATGATCACAGGTCATGGAGCTCGTTCTATCACCGGCGTAGAAGTGGGGCTTGACCCCCTCAGTGTCTCAGAAAAACAACTGGCAGCCATACCCGGTATTGGGAAAAAGTCTGCCTGGCGACTGGTGAGTGAGCGTGCGAAAGAACGTTCTAAAGGACGGAATCTGAACCTTGAGGAATGGTTTGAGAGTGTCAACCTCCCTCTCACCAGCGAGATTAGATATGTCTTGGGATGAGTTTATATCTTCTGAGAAAAAACAGCGACCATGAACACACGGACGTACACCCTCGCCCTCTTGTTGCTTTTTTCGAGCCTATCCAATGCTCTTGCCCCATCCATTCCGCCTGTTCTTGATGAGGTTGAAACCCCCCATTTTACTGGCGGTACCATCGATTGTGGGACCAATGCTTCCAACACCTCGTTTGAAGTGGAGCCCTATCAACCGGAATGGAACGCTTCGGACACGGTCTCGGTATTCCTTGACACATATTGTGGGATTTGGAACAACTCGTATATGGTGTCGTGGGGGTTGTTGGACAACGACAATAATTCAATCATCATCGATACCGGGAACTCTTCGTTTGAGACCAACACATCAAGCGTCACCTACGACCAAAACCATACGGACCACTTTAACGAAGTTGACATTCATCTGCATTACATGGATACGGGGAATTACACCGTGTTCGGGCACTTCTTCGTTTGGTTGAACAATTCATGGTCGTTCCTCTCCAACGAAAGCTCCACATTCGAGGTCAATTCAACCATGACCACCACCGTGTGCGGATACAATAGTACGTTCATCAACATGGAAACGGACATGCAAAGCAGCGTGTATTATGCAGGCTCGTCCGTGCAGTCATGGTCTGATGTTGAATGTCCGATGTTAAACACCACATACACCTACACTTGGGAAATGTACAATCAAAACACATCAACTGTCACCCATTCTGGTCTGCAGAATTTCACAGCAACCTGGCAAAATGTTAACATGTTCACCGACGGCTCTGGATTCTACTACGACCTCTACCCCTCTGCTCACAACCTTACGGAAGGTTCCTATCTCCTCAACACCACCCTCTCTTCTGCATCGGGTGGAGTGATCGATACGAGCAATATCTCCTTCCTCGTCGTAGCGAACTATGTTAACAACACTGCAAACGGTTCACTTAACCTCATGGGTATCAACACGAACTATACTTCTGGCACCACTATTCAATTCAATCTCGTGCACACCAACCTCGATGTTGGGGTCACCTACGGCGAAACATGGTGGATCTCCGACTCCAGCGGACAAACGATTTCCGGGTATGGATGGAACCAAACATGGACGGCCAACAGCACAAATCATAGCCTCGGAGCCTCCATCAATAACCTCTCCAACGGCACCTATTGCATCACCGCTGGCCTCTACACCGTCGGTGCAAACAATTCAGTTACACTGCTGGATACAGACACCATCTGTTTCACCATCGGAACCGCGAATCAAAACACAGGATGTGGTTACGAATCATCCTATATCGCCCTTTACGCCTATTCGTGGAAGAGCATCTTCTCAATGAACGAGACCTTTGAAAGCACCATCAACAGTTACTGCAACCTTCTCGACTCCACTACCTTGATTGAATGGACCGTGTACTACGCCTCAAACAGCACCATTGTCGCCCAACAAAACCAGTCCTGGTACGTTCAGTCAACGTCTTCAAATTGGAATATTACACATAATGCCTTTGAACCTGAAAATTACAGTTTTATGGCCAAGTTATCCATCTGGGATAACGCAACACAGGGATGGAACCCCATTACAACCAATGTCTACAATTTCTCCTATACGGCGACCAACGGTACCTCAACGAGTGGAGAATTGGACATCTATACCAACGGCTACAACTACACCTATGGAGATACAGTAACAGCTGCCTACGAAAGTTACAACCTCTCCCAAGGAGAAACCTATGTTTTAATTTGGCAGGTCTATGACTCCAATGGAAACATGGTCGATGAAGGCAATTGGACATGGATGGCCTACAATTATGCGTCGGTTGAGTGGGTGAACTACACCATTGACGGTGCTCCACTGAACGCCGGAACTTACTGCTTCTACGGCATGCTGTACCATGCCGATTCGAACTACACGCTCACGTCCATGGCCAACGACGACACCTGCATCATGATCGCTGCCGGCAACGGCACAGGCAACAATACTGGCGGCAACAATACTGGTGGCAACAACACTGGCGGTAACAATACTGGTGGCAACAATACCGGTGGAAACAATACCGGTGGCAACAATACTGGTGGCAATAATCCCAATGATTGCATAGACAATAACACACCAACCGGTTACCTCACAGAATTATCAATCTGGACCGACAAATCTCAATATGTTCTGGGTGAAACCACTTACGGTACCTTCTATGTGAACTGTACTTTGGTTGGAGAAGATTATCAATTGCGTTATTGGATTGATGCAGGAATAAGCTACGATTCTGGGTGGTGGAATTGGACCGCAACTCAAAACACATCTGTTATTACCATGAATTGGACCCTACCCGACGCAGTGTTAGGTTACCATTTGCATGGTGAACTCGAACAAGATGGCCTTTGGCTAGCGAATGTTGAATCGGATGGTTTTGATATTGTTGCCAATAACAGCGGGGGTAACAACGCAGGCAATAACACCGGCGGCAATAACACCGGCGGCAACAACACCGGTGGAAACAACACGGGCGGCAATAACACTGTCCTTGATTCAGACGGTGATGGTGTCTTGGACGCTGACGACCTTTGTCCGAACTCAACACCCGGTGCGAGCGTTGATGCAACGGGATGTGAGGCGACCGTCCAACCTGTCAACAACGCACCAGAAGTGACCAATGTTGTCATCACACCTCTGATCGCCACCGTAGACGACACGCTCACCTGTGGTTATTCAACAACAGATGCAGACGGTGATGCGGTGACAACAACCGTCACATGGGCAGTCAACGGCACCATCATCTCGGCTGGTTCAGATACCCTCAGTGGTGGGTTCGGCGTTGGTCAAACTGTCACTTGTTCAATTGTGGCAAACGATGGAGCAGCGTCGAGTTCAGCATTCACTGCTACGACGGTCATCCTCCCGTCAGGTTCAGATGATGTGGTTGAAGATGCGGGCGGAATGCTGCCTTCACTCGGCATGGTCGGAACCTTGGTAGCCATAGCATTTGGTGTCGGCCTCAGCCGTCGTCAAGACGATTGAGCACGAAGCACTATCAAACTCCATTTGCTCCCCGTTGTATGAGCGTCGTCGAGCGATTGAAGGATGCTGCTCGTCGGTTGTCATCCGTATGTGACGAAGCCATACCAAGACTCGAAGAGGGTGGCCACGTCGCTCACGCCACCAATCCTCTGGATTATGCATGGCCTCACCATGAACAATATCTCGAACAATGGGGTGATTTGGGAGCCAAGACCTTGCTGCTGGGCATGAATCCGGGCCCCTGGGGCATGGCACAAAGTGGAGTCCCTTTCGGGGCTACTGAAGTGGCGAAGACCTTCCTAAAGATTGAACCACGAACTCTGACGACACCGCCCAACGCTCATCCGAAACGACCGATTGTCGGATTGAGTCTCGAACGGCAGGAAGTTTCAGGACGACGTCTTTGGGAGCTGATGGAATCTCTTTATGGTTCACCAGAAGTCACCTTCTCCACTCTTTTTGTGGTCAACCATTGCCCGCTTCTGTTGCTTGGTGAACGGGGGCAGAACATCACGCCGGACAAATTGCCCAAAGCACTGATTGAACCGGTGCTGAAAGCATGTGATGAACATCTTCGTGAGGTGGTGAAGATCTTAGGCATCACCAGAATCGTCGGCATTGGAACATATGCTGAAAAACGTGCACGACTCGCCTTCAATGCTGGTAAAAAAGGACCCGGAACTACCACCGATGGGCGAGATGTTGACATTACAACCTGTTGGCATCCAAGTCCTGCCAGCCCGCTCGCAAATCGAAACGAAGGGGCTGATTGGCGTGAAAATGTAACAAATGTCCTCAAGGAAATGACGGGGTGATGTTCAAATGCTCCTTGGTGCACACCAGTCTCATGGAACCCTTTCAACTCGCGTGGGACCGCCAGCCGAATGACCGACAATGGAAGAAGCCCGAAGGTGATGACCCTCGTACGCTCTATCAAATGCTCATGACCAGCGTGAACCGATTTGGCGACTTGCCATGCTTTGGCTACATCCCCGAAAAAGACATGCCACGTACCCACATTAACTACAATCAATTTGGAGAACTCGCCACCTCTGTTGGCAAGCAACTCAATGCGGTCGGTGTCAAAGGTGGCGACCGTGTCGCCTTGATTCTCAACAATTCCGTTGAATGGGCAGCTATCGCTTATGGAGCAAACGGTATTGGTGCCGCTTACACCGCCATGTACACCCACCAACACGGACAAGAATGGGCGTATATCCTCAACGATTCAACACCCTCCCTTCTCGCAGTTGCAGATACAACCGTTCTCGACAAACTCGTTGCGAACATGCCATCAGAAGCAAGCGGATGGCCGTCTTGTGGCATCTTATTGCTGGGTGAAGAACCTGCCAATGAAATCCCTCCGGAGGGAGTGACCGTTCACAAGTGGGCTGAATTTGTCGCCGCTGGCCGTACTGCTGATGACTTTGAAATCGCAGACGACCCCTTTGCGCTCAACACCCTCATCTACACCTCAGGTACAACTGGTAACCCAAAGGGTGTCATGCTGTCCAACTGGAATACGCTGTCAAACATTCTCTGCGTCCAATCCGCCTTCACCATCTATGTGGGTGACAAAAATGCTGCCTTCCTGCCTTGGGCCCACTCCTTCGGGTCCACCTTTGACCTGCACTGGATGATTCGATGTGGTGTGCACATCAACTTGATTTCCGACTTGACCCGTATTGCAGACGAATGCATTGAGATCAAGCCTGCAGTCCTGCTTGCCGTGCCCCGTGTGTGGAACAAGTTCTACGACCGTGTCAACGCTCAGTTTGAAAGCGCAACTGGCTTGAAGAAAGTCTTCGTCAACAAGGCACAGAAGTCTGCTGCCAAGCGTATTGCCAAGGCTGGCGTCGAATGTGATGCTGTCCCACCCAGTGGATTCTTTGACAAACTCTGGGACAAACTCGTGTGGGCAAAGGTGCGCGCCCGATTTGGCGGCAACATCCGCTTCTGCATGTCCGGTGCTGCTGCACTCTCACCTGACGTGGCTGCTTTCATCCAAATGGTTGGCTTCAACTGCTACGAAGGCTACGGTTTGACCGAAACCTCTCCGCTCGTTTCCGCCAACGGTTGGTCCGGTCCCGGCACAAGCAAACTCAACACCGTCGGCCGAGTTGCCAACGGCGTAACCGTGACCATCGACACCGATGCATGGGACGACCCTGACCGAGCCGATGAAGGAGAAATCGTCGTTACGGGACCCAACGTCATGATGGGATACTGGAATAACGAAGAAGCTACCAAGGAAGTCATCATTGAACCAGGTACCTTCCGCACCGGTGACTTGGGTAAGTTGACCAATGGATACCTTTCCATTACCGGTCGAGTGAAGTCTCAATTCAAGTTGGAAAACGGCAAGTATGTATCGCCTTCGTCCCTTGAAGAAACGGTCAAACTCAACCCACTGATCGAACAATGCGTGCTGGACGGCCGCAACATGCTGAACACCTTCCTCGTCGCTCACCCGAACATGCACGCACTTCGTGCTGCTCTCAACAAGGCTGGTATCTCAGCTCCTGAAGATGATGCAGCCCTCTGCGCCAGTGCTGAAGTTCGCTCCTTCGTGCTTGAAAACCTCAAGACCAACAACATGAAAGCACCTGACTGGAAAGGTTACGAAGTTGCCCGAACGCTCATTCTCGATTCCGAAGAGTGGACCACGGACAACGACATGTTGACGCCATCGATGAAGGTCAAGTTGCGAAACTTGTTGGCCAAGCACGATGAAGAAATCAAAGCAATTGCTTGAATGCAAAGCATCGTTCGATGAGCACGGAAATCCGTCTCCGTGGGTAGGCATGAATAGAGCCCACTGAGAATCCTTTTGGAGAATCATCACGTATGCAAGGGTTCCAACAAATAACCTTCGAACACACCCAATTGTGATTATCCGTTCATCTGCAATTGTTCAATAAGTTGAATTTTTGTCTCGGGGACAGGAGTGGATTGAATGAATGATTTTGCAGAATTCATCATTTGAATTCTTTTTTGTCCATTTCTTCGTTCTCTTAGCATCCA